>TARA_R110002050_G_scaffold195593_1_pt1 | contig 71089 bp, 52 predicted proteins | sample TARA_R110002050 | Tara Oceans TARA_R110002050 (sample SAMEA4396988) | marine metagenome | biome: Polar Biome; feature: [DCM] deep chlorophyll maximum layer (ENVO:01000326); material: water (ENVO:00002006), including particulate matter (ENVO:01000060) such as... | depth 25 m
ATCTGTTTTGCTACCTGTTGTAAGGTTGATTGAGGTGAATAATTGGTTTTTGTTTGTCCATCCATCAAAATTACCTCCCATATTAACAAATAATTTATTATTTGCGTATGCAATAGACCTTGTCCCTCCGCCCCATTGATTAGCAATAGGATACCTCATATTAAAATAAGTGGGTTGGGCCTGAGCCCACCCACTTAAGTTTATCAATAGTGTAAGAAGAACTATTACTCTCATTACTTTATTATTTCTATCGTTTGTTTTTGTACAATGGTTTTACCTTGGTAAATTAACATAAAATATTGGCCGGTTGCAAAATTATGCGTGTCTTTGGTTTTAATCGAGTTCATTAATAAAGAAGCTATGGTCACATTTTTTGAACAATAAATGAAGGACCTAAAGTATAATTTAAATGCTATTTAGTTGGCAATTAAGCCAAGGAATTTACCCGTAACAAAACCAACCGTTTCACACGCTAATTAAAGGTTATTTCATACTTTTGCGGACTTTTGCACAATTATTACAATAATTGTGAATAAGTATTGGATTTATAAAATTAGACACACATGAAATTAACAAAGTTCAAGATTGATATTCCTGATGAGTTAATCGCTCAATACCCAGCCCCAGAAAGAGACGAATCTAGATTAATGGTTTTACACAGAGAAACCGGAGAAATAGAGCATAAAATCTTTAAAGATGTGGTGAATTATTTTGGCGAAGGTGATTTAATGATCATGAACGATTCTAAGGTATTTCCAGCAAGATTATACGGAAACAAAGAAAAAACAGGTGCTAGAATTGAGGTTTTCTTGTTGAGAGAACTAAACACCGAAAGTCGTTTATGGGATGTGTTAGTAGATCCAGCACGTAAAATCCGTATCGGTAACAAACTATATTTTGGCGAAAACGATGATTTAGTTGCCGAGGTAATTGACAACACCACTTCTCGTGGTAGAACACTTCGTTTCTTATTTGACGGTGATTACACCGATTTCAAAAATCTTATTTACGAAATGGGTGAAACGCCTCTTCCAGGATACATTGATCGTCCGGTAGAGCCAGAAGACATTGAGCGTTACCAAACCATTTTTGCTAAAACCGAGGGAGCGGTTGCGCCTTCATCTGCAGGTTTGCATTTTAGCCGTAACTTAATGAAACGTTTAGAATTGCAAGGGGTAGATTACTCGTATCTTACCATCAATACCAGTTTGGGTAGTTTCCGCCAAGTAGAGGTGGAAGACTTAACGAAACATAAAATGGATAGCGAAAAATTAGTGGTACCAGAAATTACCGCTAATCGTGCAAACGAAGCTAAAAAGAATAGAAAGAAAATTTGTGCGGTAGGTACATCTGTACTTAGAAGTTTAGAAACCACGGTTTCTACCGAAGGATTTTTAAAACCATTTGATGGTTGGTCAAATAAATTTTTATTCCCACCTCATAATTTTTCTGTACCTAATTCATTGATTACCAACTTTCATGAATCGCATTCTACTTTAATGATGGCGGTTGCTGCATTTGGAGGTTACGATGAAGTACGTCATGCGTATGATGTAGCGGTGAAAGAAAAATACAGATTTCAAGTATACGGTGACGCCATGCTTATTATTTAAGCAGGTTATACCGTTTCAAAAAAACAGATGTCTAAAACAGATATAAGAAAACTATCGCTCGATGAGATTATATCTCATACGAGCGATTTTGGTTTTGAGAAATTCCGCGCACGTCAAATCCATGATTGGTTATGGAAAAAATCTGCCAAATCGTTTGACGAAATGTTAAACCTATCTGTAAAGCATCGCGCTTTGCTAGATACACACTTTATGATTAACCCGGTAACCATTGCCGAGTCTCAAAAAAGTGTGGATGGTACTTTTAAATACGCCCTCCAACTATTTGATAAAAAGATTATTGAAGGCGTTCTAATTCCTACCAAAACTAGAAATACAGCTTGTGTTTCTGCCCAAGTAGGATGTAGTTTGGCCTGTACATTTTGCGCCACCGGTAAGCTAAAAATGATTCGAAACATTGATGCTGCCGAAATATACGACCAAGTAGCCATCATTGACCAAGAGTCTAAAAAGCACTACGGCAAAGGGCTAACCAATATTGTGTATATGGGAATGGGGGAACCTCTTCTTAATTACCGAAATGTGGTAGAATCTATCAATAAAATCACTTCGCCCGAAGGTTTGGGCATGTCGCCCCGCAGAATCACGGTTTCTACAGCTGGAATTGCAAAAGCCATTAAACGACTTGGCGATGATGAAGTAAAATTCAATTTGGCTGTATCGCTACATGCCGCTATAGATAGTAAGCGTGATAAAATTATGGCTATCAATGAGTCCAATAATTTGGAAGTTCTAATTGAAGCATTACAGTATTTCTATAAAAAAACGGGTAACAAAATCACTTTTGAGTACATTCTATTCAAAGGATTTAACGATACCAACGAAGATGTACGGGCATTAGCCAATATCTGCGCTAAGGTACCTGCCAAGGTGAATATCATTGAATATAATTCGATTGATGACTCCGAGTTTTCTGGAAGTTCGGCAAAAACCACTCAAGAATTTCAAGATTTCTTGAAATACAAAGGCGTAACCTCCCAAGTTCGCCAAAGTAGAGGAGACGATATTGATGCCGCTTGTGGTCAATTAGCCAACAAAAACGGAGCCGCCTTAAAAAGCGATAACTAAATTATTAAGTAAGCATTGATTCCCAATGTTTCAAATTTAAAGGCATAAAAAAAGGTCTTTAAGCAAATGCTTAAAGACCTTTTTGGTATGGTACCTCGGGGGGGAATCGAACCCCCACTCCCGGAAGGAACTGGATTTTGAATCCAGCGCGTCTACCAGTTCCGCCACCGAGGCAATTCTATGTCTTTCAAAATAAATTTTTAGAAGTTTTCTAGCTTTTGGATTCCTTCAAAAAGACTGCGCGAAAGTAATAAATTTTTAAATCCAACAACACAAAAATCAAAAATCTTCAAAAAAACCAATGAAATCAATCATTTAAGACAAAAATGAAACAAAAAACAACAACCCCTAAATATTTGGATAAGTGTACATTATTTAATTAAATTTGCAGCCCTTTTTCAAGCAGGAGTAACGTGAGCGATAGAATAAAATTTTTTACAGGAAACGCAGATCTCAATTTGGCAAGCCAAATTGCAAAAGCGTATGGATCTAAATTAGGTGATGTTAGCATCCCTAAGTTTAGTGATGGTGAATACACTACCTATTTCAACGAAACCGTTCGTGGGCAGGATGTATTTATCTTACAATCTACATTTCCTCCGGTAGATAATTTAATGGAACTCCTATTAATGATTGATGCTGCGAAACGTGCTTCCGCTCGTCAAATTATTGCGGTACTTCCATACTTTGGTTTTGCTCGTCAAGACAGAAAGGATAAGCCACGTGTGGCTATTGGTTCTAAACTGGTAGCTAACTTACTAAGTGCTGCAGGCGTGACCCGTGTTATAACCATGGATTTACATGCAGATCAAATCCAAGGATTTTTTGAAGTTCCGGTAGATCATTTATATGCATCTAGTATTTTCTTACCGTTTATTAAAGAAAATTACGATTTAAACAACTTGATTATGGCTGCTCCAGATACTGGAGGAACCAAAAGAGCAAATGCATATTCTAAGTTTTTAGGATTAGAAATGGCTATTTGTTACAAGCAAAGAAGTGTTGCCAATCAAATTGACAGCATGATGGTAATTGGTGATGTAAAAGGAAAAGATGTATTAATAGTAGATGATATTATTGACACTGCAGGTACTATTTGCAAAGCTGCTGAGTTGATGATGGAACAAGGAGCCAATAGCGTAAGTGCCATGTGTACACATGCTATTTTATCGGGTCCTGCATACGATAGAATTGAGCAATCCGCCATAAAGGAATTAATTGTTACCGATACCATTCCTCTAAAAAAGAAATCAGATAAAATAAAAGTTTTAACAGTTGCTAATTTATTCGCTAAAGTGATTGAAAGTTTAGAAAACCATGAGTCAATTAGCGATAACTTTATAGTATAGATAACAAACACGTAGAATGAAAACAATATCAATTACCGGTTCATTAAGAGAGGACTTAGGAAAAACTGGAGCTAAAGAAGCTAGAAAAAATGATTTAGTACCATGCGTAATGTACGGAGCTGGAAAGCAAGTTCATTTCACTATGGAAAACAAGTCATTTGATAAAATCATTTATACTGCAGATGTATACAATGTGCTAATCACTGTAGATGGAACAGAGTATAGTACTTTATTAAAAGCATCTCAATTTCACCCTGTAACTGATGCACCAGTGCATGCTGATTTCGTTATTTTGGAAGAAGGCAAACCAGTTACTGTAGCAATGCCTGTTTCATTTGTTGGCGCCTCAATTGGTGTTAAAAATGGTGGTAAATTGCAAACTCCAATGAGAAAAGTGAAAGTAAAAGCTGCTCTAAAAGACATCCCAGAAAACGTAGAGGTTGATATTACCAATTTACGTATTGGCCAATCTATTAAAGTGGGTACCATGAAAGTGGCAGGTGTTGAATTTTTAGACCCAGCTTCTAATGTTGTTGTAGCAGTGAAAACTTCACGTGGTGCAGTAGCAGACGATGAAGAAGAAGTTGCTGAAGAAGCTGCTCCTGCAGAAGGTGCTGAAGCATAATACAAATGAAATATTTAGTTTTTGGATTAGGGAACATTGGTTCAGAGTATTCGGAAACTAGACATAATATTGGATTTAAGATACTCGATGAGCTAGCTAGTTCATCGAGTATTTTTTTTGAATCCGATAAACTAGCCTCAAAAGCAACCCTGAAGCACAAAGGACGACAAATTATTTTGTTAAAACCCTCTACCTACATGAATTTGAGTGGTAAAGCCGTGAATTATTGGATGCAAAAAGAAAAAGTACCACTCGAAAGAGTGCTTATTTTGGCAGACGATATTGCGCTTCCATTTGGAAAATTAAGACTACGTGGTAAAGGAAGTGATGGAGGCCATAATGGGTTAAAAAACATCAACCTTATTTTGGGTCAATCCAATTATGCTCGTCTTCGATTTGGAGTAGGCAGTGATTTCAACCCTGGTTCGCAAGTAAATTATGTACTTGGCGAATGGAGTAAGGAGGAAAACCTTGCACTAAAAGAACGATTATCTGTTTGTGGCGACCTGGTGAAAAGTTTTGCTACCCTTGGTTTAGGTCAAACCATGACCCAGTTCAATAATAAGTAGCCACTATTTCAATGTAAGTGTGGCAGAACCCACCTCATCTCCTGAAATATAGGCTTTGATAAAATACTCTCCTGGAGTTAGCATATCTATCACATCCCAATACATGCACAGGTCTAACGTTTTGTTTTCGTAATTAACTTCCTTTTTCACGCTATACAAAGCACGCGCTCCATTAAGCATAAATGTGTTTGAATTATCAGAACGCTCCGCCAACACAGTTCCTTGTGGAGTCATTATTCGCAAAAACACCATTTTCTTTCCCGGTTCGGTCACCTCATTTTCATCAATGGTAAAGCACGCTTTAATTTTTTGAGCTGTGCTTGCTCTTGTGGTTTCCTTATGCACATTGTTTCGTTTTACGCGTTGTGCCATTACCGTAAAATTTAAAGCGGCCAATTTTGCTCCTAAACGAACCTTTGATGCTAAATCGTTGTTATTTTGCTTCAACTTAGAATTCTCATTAACTTTTGCACCAAGCTCATCTTTCACGCTCATGTTTTCGGCTCTTAGCTCCACATTCTCGGTGTTTAACGAATCAATGGTACGCACATAGCCTTTCATAATTTCACGAAGTGTAGAAGCTTCTTTCTTTAATTTATAAATAGACCAATTGTATTTTTTAGCGTCAGCCATGAGCTTATCCACTTTCTCTTTTTGAGAAAACAGCTCACTATTAATAGAGTCATTATCGGTCATCAGTGAATCATATTCACCCGCCATAATCTGCAAATCATGCATCACTTCCACCTTTTCGGATTCGGTGTTAGCATACGAAGAATCACACGCTGCCAAGTCTTCTTTTAATCGATTATTCTCACTTAATAAAAAAATCCCAATCCCTGAAAGGATGACTAATAATGCAATTAATACATATTGAACTATTGGAGACTTTTGGCTATCTGCTTGATTTTCCATAAATTTAACGCAATTATGGCTCAAAAGTATTTTAATATCCCAAATTACTCTACTCTTTTAACGGATTTTATAGCATTAATGTACCCCGAAGTTTGCATTGGATGTGGGGAGGCCTTACTTCGTCATGATGGGATGATTTGCATGGAATGTAATTTGGATATGCCGGTAACGCATTTTGAAAAACATGCCGACAATCCGGTGGAACGATTATTTTGGTTTAAAGCGGCTATTGAAGAAGCAGCGGCAGGATATTTCTTTACCAAAAAGAGTAGAATTCAAAACATGATTCATGCATTCAAGTATAAAGGAAATGTGCAAGCAGCTCTTTTCTTAGGCGAAAGGCTTGGGCATATGGTCAAAGATTCTGGCAGATTCAAAACCATTGATCTTATTGTTCCTGTACCATTGCATCCCAATAAACTTCAAAAAAGAGGTTATAACCAGGCCGAACAAATTGCTTTGGGCATGACACCGGTACTAAATAGACCAGTTAATACTACTGCCATAGTACGCTCCAAACACAATCCAACCCAAACAAAAAAAGGATTGTTTAGTCGATGGACCAATGTGAAAACCATTTTTGAACTTGCCAATCCCGAAGAGTTAAAAGGAAAACATGTTTTGCTAGTGGATGATGTGATTACTTCTGGCTCAACCATAGAGGCCTGCGCTAGGCAAATATTACAAGTTCCGGATGCAAAAGTCAGCATTATTTCATTGGCAATAGCCACCGGATAAGAACGCTTAAGTAATCTTAAATTTCTTTTTCAGGAGGTTGCAATTCCTATATTTGCATCATGGCAGAAACGCTCCATATTTCGGGTGAAACCAAACAAGAGATGTACACCACTTTGAATTCACAAATTGATGCACTTACTTCGGGTGAAACCAATTTAATTGCCAATTTGGCCAACGTGGCCAGCGCCCTTAAAATGACGTTTAATCCGTTGTGGGTGGGTTTTTACTTACTCGAAAACGACTCTTTAGTGTTGGGCCCGTTTCAAGGACCAATTGCATGTACGCGTATTAAAAAGGGCCGAGGAGTATGCGGCACCGCGTGGGAACAAAACCAAACCATTTTGGTACAGAACGTCAATGAATTTGCCGGACACATTGCCTGTAGCTCCGAAAGTGTTTCAGAAATAGTAGTGCCTTTACATAATTCAAATAATGAATTTATAGGTGTGTTGGATATCGACAGTGTAAACGAGGGTGAATTTGATGAAACAGACCAAAAACACCTCGAAGATTTACTCAAAATCATCTCAAAAACAATCCACTAAGATGAAAACTTGGAACCTTTTGCTCGCTATTTGTATGGGTGTATTACTTATTCAATGTGCACAACCTCGCCCTATCACAGGCGGGACAAAAGATGTTACTCCCCCTCAAATTGTGCATAGTAGTCCGCAAAATTTAACCACCGGATTTACAGGCTCCACTATAGCGTTCGAATTTGATGAATACATCCAAGTGAAGGGGCTTGCTGCAGAAATGGTTGTTTCGCCTCCATTGGATAGACCGGTGGAATACCAAATTAAAGGTAAACGACTTTTTATTGAGATTCAAGAAAAATTAGAGGATAATACTACCTATAATTTCAACTTTGGAAACGCAATCGTTGATTTGAATGAAGGAAATCCTTTAGATAGTAATCTATTTGTCTTTTCAACTGGTGAGGTCATTGATTCTGGATTTGTGAAAGGAATAGTAAAAGATGCCTACACTTTACAGCCCATAAAAAATGCATCTGTTGTTTTGTATGATGCCACAATTGACTCAGCCGTGTATAAAGGAAACCCTGCATATATTGGGAAAACAGACGCAAATGGCGCTTATGAAATCAATTATTTAGCAGAGAAAAAATACCAAATCTTTGCCATCGAGCATCCGGGACAAGATTACATCTACCAGCCTTTTGGAAATGTGGGTTTTTATCCTGCAGAATTTTCTCCATCACAAACCGACACCATTGATTTCTTTCTCTTTAAAGAAAAGGATCCTGCGCAGTACATTTCAAAAGATTTTTCGCGAGAATATTTTTCCTTTGTTTTGGGGTTCAAAGACGTTTTACGCCATCCTGTTTTTGATTTAAAACCCAATGAAGCCACATTTGTTATTGAAGAATTACAAGCCGATAGTTTTAAGTTTTGGATAGCCAATGAAAAAGATATTGATTCGGTAACTGTCCAAATTTCAGATGATACGGGTTACAAAGATACTATTGCCATCACCCTTTTTGAAAAAGATAAGTTTTTCAAAAAACTAAAAAGGAAAAAGCAAACAACCTATCCATTGACTTTGGGGCTCAACACCAAAAGCAAAGTGCATCATTATTTTGACACGCTCCGTTTAAATTTTGACCGACCCGTAAAATCTTGGAAGCTAGATAGTATGCTTTTGGTTCAGGGATCAGACACCCTTCCGGTTTCTACCTTAATGACCAAAAATTTGTTGCAAATGAAACTCCCTACCCGCCCGAAGGGTACTTCACGAGAATTGCGCTCGATGGACATTTCCTATAAGTGGGAAATAAGTCAGGATTATGCACTGATTTGTTATCCGGGAGCATTTACCGATATTGAAAATCAAACCAACGACACTACGGTAATGCGATTTAAAACACTCCATTTTGAGGATTATGGTAGCTTTTTATTCAAGGTAAATGTGCCTAATTATTCTGAACCCTTATTATTGGAACTACTCGATACGGACGGTAAATATATTCGGAGTTATTACATTAAATCGGGCGATGTAATTCATCATCCGTTAGCCATTCCAGGTAAATTTAAATTGCGTTTAATCCTAGATAGAAATAATAACCATAAGTGGGATACGGGAGAATTGGAAAAACAAATTCAACCCGAAGAAATTATTTATTACAATGGGGAATTAGAAATTAGACCCAATTGGGATATGGAAGAAACGTGGAATGTAAAGCTTCGTTAAGTTACTCGTATTCTCACTAAATCAATTTCTTACGCATCAATAGCAAAAACATCCTTATCATTTAAAAAATGGAACGTTTCACGTACCCGAGAAATACTTCCTTGGGATAAAGTAACATTAATGGTATCCTCCTTTCCGGAAGCGGTAGTACCCACTTTCGCTCCCAATGGATCTAAGCAAACACTATCTCCCGAATGATAAATATTGTTACCATCGTTACCTACTCTATTTACGCCAATCACATACGCTTGGTTTTCTATAGCACGGGCAATAAGCAATTGTGTCCAATAAAAAGCCCTTCTCTCGGGCCAATTGGCTACATAAAATAAGAGATCGTAATCCAAATCGTTTCTACTCCACACCGGGAAACGCAAATCGTAACAAACCAAAGGCATAATCTTAAATCCTTTCCATGTCACAATTATCCGCTCTTTTCCAGGAGAATAATGCTTTTCCTCACCCGCCAACGAGAACAAATGGCGCTTATCGTATGTTTTATAATTCCCATCAGGTTGCATCCAAAATAACCGGTTGAAATAGGAATTAGCCTCTTTAATAATTAAACTACCTGTAATCACACAGTCATTTTTAGCGGCCATTTCTTTCATCCAAGCCACGCTCCTACCCAATTCTGTTTCTGCGAATTTTTCAGGTTGCATTGAGAAACCAGTAGTAAACATTTCGGGTAAAATAACCACATCCGTATGAGCGGGAATGGCATTCAATTTCTCTGAAAACATTTTAAGATTCTCATCCGGATTTTCCCAAACCAAATTGGCTTGTATCAAACTTATGTGTAGCTCGCTCATAGAACGAAATTAAGAATATAATAATCAAGAACCTATTAATTCGAATGAATCCATTCTGGTGGAATGAAAACCAATTAATGGGCGTTTCCCAACAACTCTTGTAATTTATCATGGAGTTCGGTTCCAAATAAATTATAGCCGATAATCACTCCCTGTGGATTGATTAAAACATTAGATGGAATGGCCGTAATGTTATACGTAAAAGGTGCCTCTCCTAGGTATCCGTCCAATTCAGAAACCTGCGTCCACGGTAGCCCATCTTGCCGAATCGCCTGTTTCCAACGCGCAGGTTTTTTGTCTAACGACACACCAAAAATCTCAAACCCTAGCGAGGCATACGCTTTATAAATTTTTCGGAGCTCACCATTTTCTCTTCGACAAGGTCCACACCAGGATGCCCAAAAATCAATTAGCACATAGTTTCCTCGAAACGAAGACAAGGAAATGGATTGACCTGCAGTGTCTTTAGCTGTAATTTCTACCGCCTCTGCTCCTACAGAAATTTGGTTGAATCGGTCTACCTTTTGAACTAACGCTTCGGTGATTTTAAGGTTTGGGTGTGCCTGTTTAAACTGAGGTAACATGGCATTCATATATGCCAAATCAGTCACCGTCCACCGGGTGCTCGTGGCGTATACTGCGATGGAAGTCCCCATGTTTTGCTCTACCCAGTGGGTCAATTCATTTCGATGTGCGAGGTAATTCTTGTTTTCAAGAAGCGACAAAGATTTCACTTCATTCGTGTCCTGCTCTTTTTTAGCGATTCGTATTTCCGCTCTAACCTGATTCAACCATTTGGCTAACGAGGCTTTTCGAAATGTTTCGTAGGCTGCCAGCAGCTCTAAATCATGGGTTCCATGGGCTGTCAAACCCTTTTCCGCTTTTTCTATGGTAATTGTTTGAAGATTATCGACCGCAATATTTACAGCACCCAAACCATTAAATTTTACCACATATAAACCTGGTTCTTGATGAATAATGGCATGCAATTCACCCTCTTTATCGATATGGATGGAGTCACTAAAAACGGTTTTGCGATGATCCACATCCCAATGACTAACCGAACCGGATTGATTCGCGTTGGCAGGGAAACTACCTTGAATAGTAAACTGATAATCTTGGGAAAATCCAAAAAAATGGAACACTGAAAATACTACGAATACAAACTGCTTCATTGAAAAAATATTTGACACAAAGCTGCATTATTGAGTCGATTTAAAATGGAAGGGGAAAGACAATTAATCCAATTCTAAATGGTGGCAATACATTTCAATTCAATGGCTATTGGAGTAGGAAGCGCGTTAATTTCTACGGTCGTCCGACACGGTTGCACCTCCGAAAAATACTCCGCATAAATTTTGTTAAACGTCAAGAAATCACGTTTCATATCTACCAAAAACACGGTTACATCCACTAAGTTTTCCCATTTGGAACCCGAGGCTTCTAAAACGGCACGCACATTTTGAAAAACGGCATGACATTGGGCTTCAAAATCAAATTTCACAAAATGCCCATTTGCATTCACTTCTAATCCGGGCACTTTTGAATCCGACCCATCCGACCCAGCGGTACGTGGACCTACACCGGATAAAAATAACAAATTGCCCACCTGACGTGCATGTGGATATGCGCCTACTGGTTTAGGTGCTTTTGATGCATTTATTCTATCTGAACTCATTTACCCTTCGTTTTAATTATCGCAAATGTAGTGTTTTGGGGTTATACCTAATTAATTTCAGATTGGCTTGTCGGATTTTTAATTGAAAACCTTGCATCTTCACCCTTCAAACGAAGCAAAAAAAGGAATTCATCTCCCTGAAAATCAATACATTTAATTCAAAACACAATCGCTCGCACTTTTAAGAAATAAAGCCGAGCCAGTTTCACTCCCTTATTTATCTTTGAAAACTGTAATTAGAAGAGGTAGATAAATCTTTCGATTAAACATTTTTGATACTACGATACATGGACAAAAAATCAAAAGCATTACTAGAACTACGCGAAGCAGCAAAACTTGGCGGAGGTCAGAAACGGATTGATGCCCAACATAAAAAAGGAAAACTAACCGCTAGAGAACGAATCTTGTTCCTTTTGGACGAAGGAACTTTTCAAGAATTAGGGCAATTAGTCACCCACCGGTCGACTCTTTTTGGGTTAGATAAACACAAATTTCTAGGCGATGGGGTAGTAACAGGTTTTGGTAAAATAAATGGTCGTTTAACCTACGTTTTCTCGCAAGATTTCACTGTTTTAGGTGGGTCTTTAGCAGAGGCACATGCCGAAAAAATAGTTCGCGTAATGGATCTAGCCATGAAAAATGGCGCTCCAATTATTGGTTTAAACGATTCGGGAGGTGCCCGTATTCAAGAGGGGGTAGTTTCACTAGGTGGTTATGCCGACATATTTTACAAAAACACGTTGGCTAGTGGGGTGATACCACAATTATCTGCTATCATGGGTCCATGTGCCGGTGGCGCGGTATATTCTCCAGCTTTAACGGATTTTATTATGATGGTTGAAAACACCTCATATATGTTTGTTACCGGTCCGAACGTGGTAAAAACAGTGACACATGAAATTATTTCTTCCGAAGATTTAGGAGGCGCATCCGCGCATTCTGTAAAATCTGGGGTTAATCAAATCACGGCTTCTAATGAAGTGGAAGCATTTGAGAAACTTCGAAATTTGCTGTCGTATATTCCACAAAACTGTGAAGAAAAAGCCCCTTCGTATCCGTATACTTTTGGAAACGAAAAACGAGAAGAGTTAAATACTATTGTTCCAGAAAACCCAAATCAACCTTACGATATTCACGAAGTAATTCAGGGCATTATAGATTATGATTCGTTTTACGAAATTCATAAAGAGTATGCTGATAATATTGTGGTTGGGTTTGCTCGTTTAGGTGGTAAATCTATTGGTATTGTAGCCAATCAACCTGCTGTTTTAGCTGGTGTTTTGGATATCAATTCCTCCAAAAAAGCCGCTCGTTTTGTACGCTTTTGTGACGCCTTCAACATTCCGTTATTAGTATTGGAAGATGTACCAGGTTTCTTACCCGGAACAGACCAAGAATGGAATGCCATTATTACCAATGGCGCTAAGTTATTATATGCATTTAGCGAAGCTACCGTACCTAGAATCACGGTAATTACGCGTAAGGCCTATGGTGGCGCGTATGATGTAATGAACTCTAAACACATTGGAGCCGACATGAATTTTGCCTGGCCGGGAGCTGAAATTGCCGTAATGGGTGCGAAAGGAGCTGCTGAAATTATTTTCAGAAACGATATAAAAAACGCGGAGGATCCAGAAGAAATGTGGAAACAAAAAGAAGCCGAATATGCCGAGGAGTTTGCACATCCGTATAGAGCTGCATCACGTGGTTATGTAGATGATGTGATTCTACCTGAAACCACCCGTGAAAAGCTAATTATTGCTTTTGAAAGTTTGGAAAACAAAGTAGCGGTTTTGCCTAAAAAGAAACACGGAAACATTCCTTTGTAAAAAGAATTAAAATGAAAAAGACCGCAATTGCGGTCTTTTTTTTGTTCTGTTTTTACCCTCTTAGAAAAATTACCTAGCTACGAACTAACAATTTCTATACTTATCATTCAGCCCTTTACCATCCATAATCATCGGAATAATTTTCTCTAAACGCGAAAGTTTAGTCTGTGCTCTTTTAGCGGAAAGAATATGTTGCGCAAATTCTCTTTTTTTCGTCAAGTTTAACTTTTCAAATTCTGTTGCCAACGCCTTGTCTTTTTTAAAAGCTCCAATTAATTCTTCTGGAATAACGAGCGGCTTCTTTGGTTTTGGTTTCACAACTATTCCATTCTTCATATTCTCCGAGGCTTCTATAGCGTATTGTTCCACCAACTCAATATTCTCGGCCAAATCCTCAAAATCGGTAAAACGCCATTGACGCATCGCTGTAGTTTTACCCTCCTGGGCATTGTAAAGTTTTTGTGTGGTGTCTTTCAATAACGAACCATGAAAAAACCAAATTCCGGCATAGTTTTTAAATGCGGCCAATCCTATTACGTTTTTACCGGCTACCTCATACACTGGTGTACCCCACTTATAATTCTCTACCATTCCTATCCCTATCAATACTTCTCTGAGCAATTCAAGCTCCTTGATCCATTGACTATGTTTCAGAAAATATTGTTGTACGCGCTTATCCATTACTTTTTCTTTTTGGTAGGTTTAGCAGGCAAAGTTTTTGCAAAATCAATGCTTTTTCTAAATATCTCTCGCAATTTATCCGTATTCTCCAGCATGGCATCCGACACATGAATATATCCATTCATAACACAATTATATTGCATCATAACGCTGGCTCCTTCCATTTCAATATACCGCTCTTTTTCTTCCTTAGCCAATCTAAAACCCATTTCACCATCTTTAGACACAAACGAAAACATGTTTCCATTCATGGCGGTATAATGCATTGTTTTTCCTTTTAATTCCACCTCCGGAAACGAGGAAATCAAAGTGTCGTAGATTGCTCTAATTTCTGCTATATTCATCCTTTTTTGATTCTCAATTATTTTTTACGAGACGGAAATTCCTTCAAAAATAAACAAAAATGAAATTGGCGAAACATTAAAAGAAGCCTTACATTAGCCTCTTCATTTTGTACTATTCGTTTATGTAGATAAGCGTTCAATATCATCCTATAATGGCAAAACTATCACTCGAAAAGCTTATAGAATCACTATCACAAGGAGAACTCCGCGCATTTAGCCTATCCATAAAAGGAAACAGTAATCCAAATTACTACAAGTTATTTAACGAAATTAGATCAGGAAAACCAAGCAACACCGGGCGAAAAAGCAATAACGAAACCCAATTGCGTAAATATCTGTACAATCATATTTTAGAATCCATTATTAAAGGGTCGAAAACTATTGATTCTCAAATAGCCAAAGGGTTAAAACACGCGGAAGTATTGCACAACAGGCAATTAGATTCGGAAGCCTGGAAGGAAATTGAACGGGTTGAAAAAATTGCTGCTCTCCATGAGAGATTCGGTTACACTATTCAAATTTTAGAGTGGAAAAAAATTATTGGAATACGCCTAAAATCCTTTACTACCAAGGACTATAAACAAATATCAAAAAAGGAAAAACAAACCATAAAACAGTATTTAAACTATTTGGAAGCGGCAGATGTATATAATGAGCTTCAAATACGTAAAAAGAAACAAGGGTATATACGTGATCAAGAAAAACTGCCAGACTTATCTGGTTTCCAAAACATTACATCTACCGAACAGGTACCCAAAAGAACTCTTTATTACCAACGAATGGCGGAAGCTATTCGCTCCTGTTTGATGCAGGATATTCAGGGTCAATATGAAGTTACCAAACTAATTGTAAAAGACGCGGAAGTAATTATTGAAGCAAATGAATGTATGCACGCCTATTTGGAGCATCTTACCAGTTGTATTTGCATTGGCAAATTTGAAGAGCTTCTTTCTACCTTATCCAAGTTAAAATCGGACATTAAGAAAGGGAAATTTGGCACTACTTCAGATATACGAGTAAAGCTTTTTTATTATGCAGCCAACTATGAACTAATGACTTACACTTATATGGGCGATCAACCTAATCTACTTATTAAAATTAGAGAAGTGGAAATGGGACTAAAAAAATTAACAGATAGCCTATCGGTAGAAATGAAACTTGTGATTAGTTCGGCCCTTAAAATGGCCTACTATTTTTCAGGAAATGTAAAAAGGGCAAAAAAAGCGATTGAACACATTCGAGTCAACGCCAAACATCAAGTTCGCCAAGACATTTCTCAGGATGTTTTTTTCTTTAACCTCCTATTGTGTACCGATGAAAATAATGTGGACGAAATGGAAGCTACCCTCCATACTATAAAAATCAATTGCCAATTAAATATGCCTCAATACAAATTTGAAAAAGAAATGTTTGCTATTTTCTCAGATTTTGCGGTAGATAAACTTAATAAGTCACAGCTATATTCCGCCTTGATTTCTTCATACCAGAAAATAGTTCCATCCTTAAGCACAGGTGTTTCCTATACCGAAAATTATTACCCATATTACCTATGGGCGTATGCAAATCAGTTGGGGAAACCGGTTCTTAAAGTTGCTGAAAAACTGTATTTAGATAATTTTAAAAATTAATTTATTTAAAACAACTACTTGTCTTTCGGTTAGTTACGGTAGTAAATTAAATTTATAATACTAAGTTTTAAATTCACTACATTGCCCATTTCCTTATAGCGATAGTACATTTGTCCCAGACAGAAATGCTTAACAAAAAAATATTCTGCTTAAAAAGCAGCTACCTATCACCGGTAGAAGAGTCTTTAAAATGGGTGAATATGAAAAATGGGGTTAAATTAATTTTTAATCCCATTTTTTTGTGCCTTATTTTTATCGTACTAGCGCTATTTGACTAGCGAAAACTTCGACTGAAATAGTTCGCCATCTACGGTGATTAAAATTCCATAGAAACCACTATTCAACTTGGATAAATCCACGGTTTGTCGTCCGTTTCCTTGTGCTTTTTTGAGTGTCTTTCCTGAAAGGTCAAAAATCACCAATTCCCATTTGGAGGTACTTTCCACAATCACAAAACCGGTACTTGGATTTGGATATACTGCGATTTTAGCGCTTTCTCTCACCTCTTTTACTGAGGTGATATCATCTACCACAAAGGAACCTGTTCCTGTACAACCTTTATTATCTGTTGCGGTTACAGTATAGGTACCAAAAGTTAGATTATCAATGTTCTTAGTCGTTTCTCCGTTAGACCACACATAGCGGTATGAAGGCGTTCCTCCCGTAGTTTCAATGTGCACAAACCCATTGGTAAGCCCATGATCAGGTCCAATTTGGGTTGCGGTAATAGAAATGGAATCTGGCTGAGAAATAACAGTCTGTACGGTGTACATGACTCCCGTATTGTCGGTTACCGACACATTATAATTACCAGCGGCAAGATTGGTCGCTACATTCGTTGTTGCCCCATTACTCCATAAATAACTATAAGGAGCTGTTCCGCCTACAGCCAATACGGTAGCGCTACCATCTGCACTCCCGTAACAGGAAGTCCGTTGTTTGGTAGATATTCCAGCAAATAGCGAATTACCCGTTTGATAGCTCACAGCGGTAACCGTTCCAGATGGGTCGGTTTCAGCCTCTAGCATATAATAAGATCTGTTCTTAGCCATAAATCGGTAAAAATATTGAGTCGCATTCGATTGTTGCACAGAAGTCCAATTGCCAAAAATCTTTCCCCAAACAGAATCTCTCGTTACCTCCACGTCATACATGCGAATTACCGTCTCGCTCACATTTGGCAAGACTAGCGTCCCAAAAGCATCCGCATGACGGGTAATAATTGTGGTGCTTTTTAAGCGTAAAGAATCAAATAATCCGGTGACAGTATCAACCAACACGGTGTCAAAAACCCGCGTAGTTGTTCCGGTGGTATTGAACGTAGTTGGAAAACTCATCATCGTTACATTTGGATTGAAGTTTAATGGCGCATTGGTGCCTACATTATACAAATCGCCATACACTCCGTCAACAATCACCGCATTGGCTGATTTGATAGTGTAGTACATATTTGCACCCATAGCTATCGCTAAATTGGCGGCAGGAAATGCATTGCCCGCAATGGTACCCGTAGGATTTAAAAATTGATAATTACTTGTAGCCTCAAAACTCATCGAGGTATAATCAAATGTTTGCGCCACATTAGAAGCAGCAGCCACAGTTTTACCATATACACTGGAATCGGAAACCATAATCACATTATCTCCAATTTGACCAAAATCGGCCGAATCAATGGTTATTTGCGCATAAGAAGCCGTGGTGATTCCCAAGGCAAAAAGTAAGGTGTTGATATATTTCATCGTAATAGTTTAGCTAAATGACTGTAGCTCATACAGTTTTTTATATGTTTTATTTGCAGCAATTAATTCGGTATGTGAGCCTTCTTCCACTATCTCTCCCTTCTCAATCACGTAAATTCTGTTGGCGTTTACAATAGTGGATAAGCGATGCGCAATCACAATAGAAGTCCTTGATTTCATCAACTCATCCAATGCTTCTTGCACTAGTTTTTCGCTTTCGGTATCCAATGAAGAAGTGGCTTCATCCAACACTAAAATAGGCGGATTATTTAGAATAGCACGTGCAATGCTTAAGCGTTGTTTTTGACCGCCCGAAAGTTTTGCGCCACCGTCTCCAATGTTATAATCGTATCCACCAGGTAGGGTTAATATAAACTCATGGGCATTGGCTACCTTAGCTGCATCTTCTATTTCCTGTTGCGTAGCTTCAGGATTGCCAAATAGGATGTTTCCTTTTACGGTATCATTAAATAAAATACTTTGTTGAGTTACCATTCCAATAAGCTCTCTCAATTGCCTGATTTTCATATCAGTAATAGCCACCCCATCTATAGATATTTCACCTTCATTTACATCGTAAAAACGAGGCAATAAATCGGCAATAGTAGATTTACCACTTCCAGATGGACCAACTAAGGCAATGGTCTCCCCTTTTTTAATGCGTAAAGAAATGCCTTTCAAGACTTCCTCTTTTTGGTATTTAAAACGCACATTAGAATAAGCAACATCCGATTCGAAGGATGTTTTGGTAATTGGTTTTACGGGATCCATAATAACCTCTTCTGCCAATAATATTTTATCAATACGATCTAAGGATGCTCTACCTTTTTGCACATTATAAATGGCAACTGTAAACGATTTAATAGGAGGAATAACTTGGGTAAAAATAACGATATACACGATGAAGGTAGACGCATCTAACGCACCACTTTCATCCATTAAAATTAAACGACCACCATACCAAATTACGAACACCATAATCAAAACGCCCAACACCTCACTTACCGGAGAAGCTAAATCACGTTTTCGATACATTTTTAACATCAATTTGGTGTAATCATTATTCACCCTAAAAAATTTGGAAATAGTTAATTTCTCGGCCGTAAATGCTTTTATAATTCGAAGTCCGGTAATGGTCTCATCCATCATGGCTACCAATCCACCCATTTGCGACTGACCGTCTTCGGAAGTTTTTTTGAGTGATTTTCCTATACTTCCTACAATATATCCCGAAATGGGAAGAATCAACACCACAAAAAGAGTGAGTTCCATACTCAGGTTTACCAAGGTAACCAAATACACAATGATGGTAAAAGGATCCCGAAACAGCATTTCTAATGAAGTCATGATGGTCCATTCCACCTCTTGCACATCATTCGTCATCCGCGACATGATGTCACCTTTTTTCTCTTCATTAAAATAAGCGATGGGCAAACTCACTACCTTTTCATACACCTTATTACGCAGGTCTTTCATTACACCTGTTCGTACATTAGCCAAGAAAAAATAAGACAGGTATCGGGTTACATTTTTTAATAGAATGAACACCAATATCAATGCACAAATAAGAATTAAGGCATTCATTTTACCATCCTCAGGATTAGATACAATAAGATCTGCCATGAAGTAGTTGAAATGATCAGCTATTAAATCCAAGCTTAGGGACTCTTTAGAAAAAGTCAATGCTTTGGGTACCGTTTCTAAATAAACTGCGTATTCTTTATTTGACTTTAAAAATATTAGATTCAAAAACGGAGCCAGCATCCCAAGGGAAACTAATCCAAATACAACCGAAAATAGATTGAAAACTACGTTTAGAAACGCAGGCATTTTATAGCCTTTAATCAGGCTTAATAAACTTAAAAGTTTCTTCATTAAAAATCTTTGTCCTGTTAAGGAATTTTTAGCTACGCATTAATGTTTGCCATATAAGTGGCTACATATTTACCAATTACATCAAATTCTAAATTGATTTTGCTTCCAATTTTAAAATTGTGAAAATTAGTATGTTCAATAGTATATGGAATAATGGCCACGCTAAAGTGACCTGGTTGAGATGCCACCACGGTAAGACTCACCCCATTGACAGTAATAGACCCTTTTGACACCGTTAAATTTCCTTCACTTTTGTCATAATCAAACCCATAAATGGTACTTCCGTTTTCATCGGTAATACTTACCACTTTGGCGGTTTGATCCACATGACCTTGCACAATATGTCCGTCAATACGTCCTTGCATCATCATACTACGCTCTAAGTTCACCTCATCACCAATGGCAAAATCGCCAATATTGGAACGATCTAATGTTTCTTTGATTGCAGTAACTGTATATTCATCTCCTGCTATTTTAACCACCGTTAAACACACTCCATTATGCGCCACACTTTGGTCAATTTTAAGTTCAGAAGTAATTTTTGATTTTAATGTAATATGAAGGTTTTCTTGCTCCCTCTGAAGATTAACTACGGTTGCTAATTCTTCAATAATTCCTGTAAACATAATATTCTAATTGCTGGGTTTCCCCGATTCTTCACGAAGCAAAGTTATGGTTCCTTTCAGAACTCTCTCTACAATTCCTTCCAATCTTATTTCATGAACAGTACACACATAAAAATATACGCCATCTGTAATTAATTCTCCATTTTTACCATTTCCAGCCCAGCCTAAAGCGGGTTCGGTGGTAGTATATACTTCTTCTCCCCAACGGTTGTAAATATGCATATCCACATCCGTAACATAACGCCAACTAGGTAGCGGAATGTAGTAATCATTCAGTCCATCGTCTCCCGGGGTAAAAATATTAGGAAGCTCATAATACGGACAATTATCTACACAAACGACATTGCTAAATTCGCTTTCATTATTGAACGAATCCACCGCAGTAATAGCATAACAACCAGCCACAGACTCCAAATCTGGGAAAAGCAGTGTGGTATTTTTAGCGCCTAAAACGGATGCTATTTTCACCAAATCACCTTCCGAAGTAGGACGAAAATACACATTGTAACTCACCACATCGTCCGTTGTATCACAAATCTCGTTTGGATTCAACCAACTTAAATCATTGTAAAACAACTCACATTTACTGTCCACTTTTAACTGTTGTGGAGGGCAAGGCGCTTGTTTATCGATTGGAGTGGCACACACTATTTGAGAGTTATTAAGCAAACGTGATTCAAGTGACGCATCCGAATACGAACCTTTGGTAGTAATGTAATAACAGTATTCCTTTCCATTAATTAAATTACTATCGGTATAAACCAACGAATTAGCCGAATCTAAATACACAAAATTGCCGGCTGCATTCTTGCGATATACATACATTGTACTATTGGTCCACGGCACGTTAATGTTTAGACTCAATTCCAATCTATTATCTAACGGTTTTGCTTTTAACTGCGGAGACGTAGCTGGCCTAGACGGACCAATTAGAGAATCTTTGCTATACACAGCAATTCGGTACGTGTATTGCACCTCTTTGGTGTTAAGAGCTGAATCCACATACAACGTATCAATTAAGCTAAAGTCTGAACTGACTATAGATGAGGCTACCTCTGCAAAAACTCCTCCTGGCTCTTTTCGAAGTATTTTATACTGGTATGGTCCAGGAAAATTTTGAACATCAATATCTACGGGTTTGGACCATTTAATGGTATCGCTTCCAGTAGAAATATCGGTAGAATTCACACTTACTCTGGTTATTATAGGCACTTCTTTTCTTAAAATAGCGCAACTTTCTACCGATGGATAACTTTCTGCTCCATCCAAAAAGTAGGCATATACCATGTAGCAATATGTTTGACCCGCTACCAGACCTGTGCCTTGATCATCATCAAAAAACAAGGTGCTACTACCATCCGTAGTAGTACCTACGAGTTTGTATCCTGTGGAAGCCGGGATTCCAGTTAAGCAAGCAGGAGCTTGGTATCCGATGGAGTCAATTTTTCTGTAAATTTTGTATCCTACGGCATTGGTACAGGTACTATAATTCCACGACACACTGATTCCGGCACCCACTGGTTCGGTTCGAATATCTGTTGGCGCAGGAGCAACAACGTTTATTCGCCAATCGCGATAATCGGCTAAATGCAAAATTGGATAATTATCTTCGGCTCGGAACACCACAAAATAGGGATATTGTCTAATGTGATTACATTGCGTGGACCACGTAAAAGGGATCGTTACTTTTTGTTCTTTGGAATCGGTAGGAAATTGCGCTTTATTTCCTTGCACAAAAAACGGATCACCGGTTGCCGACAATTCTACGGTTTGGTAATCTTGCCCGTTGGGCATAAAGTCGTCATCCACAGCAGTAACCATTTTTCGCAACACCTGAGTAGCTGTCACACAAGTATCTGAAACAGGCAATATGCGAGGTGGAGTGTTAGCCGGACATGCGGCCACCGTAATTTGTAAATCTCTTAAAATACTTCCAATTTTAACGGATTGATTACCAATTTTTCGCCATTCTTCAATAAGTATGGCTACATTATATTCGCCCGATAATTTGGGACTATCCCAAAGCAAAGTTCCAGTGACCGAATCGATGGAAATGGTGTTTTGCGAACTAATAGGCCATTGATCAGGTAAGGTGTAATTGGGAATTTGAACTCCTCCGTTACCATAGCAAGAAACCAACCGATACGACAAACTATCACTTGTGCCAAATTTAGAAATATCTTTATCCACCGCACCTGGATTGTGTTTGTACGGAAGGTTTAAACAAGCATTATCAACGGGTGGATTAGTCAAAACGGGTGAAGAATTAGGAACTCCTGCCGAGATAATATTTAACTCAGAATACAGGTAAAACACCACTTGCACAGAGTTCGGAATATTAATAATTCCAGCATTTCTATTCGGGTCTTCCATGGTGATTCGATAGGTACCTGTTCCGGGATAGGTATGTTCGGTAACGTACACATTTTTCTTAATATTACGGCCTAAATCAACCCCACAATGCTGGCAACCCTGATTTGTTGCGCCACAACCGGTACCGTTTATTCGGGGCACAGTAGCGGTAACGCCATCGCCAAAACTAACTTTATCTAACTCACATCGATCTGCGGTAACCGAACTTGCATCGGTATAAGTAGTTATCGTAATTCGGTAGGTAAAACCAGAAACGTATTCGTAGGTAATTTCTCCCGCCCTATTGTGCGTAGCAAATACCTCATTGGGCAGAGCCGCGAACAAAATAAAAATGGCGAGTAAAAATCTTTTCATAAAAGTGTTCTTTCCCTGAATAACGTAGAATGGACAGCAAAAGTACAGTTTCTTTTCCAATGTTTTTTTCGCAAATCCTTAAAGGTAAGTTAAAGACGGATATTCCTAAATTTTGGTTGCCCTAAACCGTTCCAATATTATGGCAATGGCTATTTTTGCTTATTCAGAAAACTTTTCTGAAGATACAGACAAGATATAAAACGATGAAACGAAACAATAGCAAAATAAAAGTGGCCATTTCATGTGGCGATGCGAATGGAGTTGGACTAGAAGTAATCATAAAATCATTTATAGACCCCAGAATGTTTGAGCTCTGCACTCCTGTGGTGTACGGCAGTTCGGCCGTCTCAAAAGCATACCGTAAACTATTAGGAACACAAGATTTTAGTTTCAATATGATTTCGGACCATACCAAAAGCAATGTTAAAAAAGTCAATTTAATTGATTTGGGTTTAGAAGAATTTGAAATTGCATTTGGGTCCATTACCGAAAAAGCTGGCGAATTAGCTTATAAATCGATTACTACCGCTACCGATGCTTTGGCATCAAACCATGCAGACGTGTTAGTAACCGCACCCATTCAGAAGCAAAACATTAAATGGGAACACGAAGACATTAAAGGGCATACCGAATATTTAGCGCATTACGCCAATGAGGACAATCCTTTAATGATGATGGTGCATAATAACCTTAGAATTGGGGTGGTAACGGGGCATGTACCGATTAAAGAAGTTGCTAATGTACTTACCAAAGAAAAAATTATTACTACGCTAGAGGTATTTAAAAAGAGTTTGGTTCAGGATTTTAATATTCATCAACCCAAAATTGCAGTGTTAGGTTTAAATCCACATGCGGGCGATAACGGAGTGATTGGCAAAGAAGAAATGGACATTATTAATCCGGCTATAGATGAGTTTAACGCAAATGGAAATATTGCAATTGGCCCGTTTCCAAGCGATGGTTTCTTTGGCTCCGGACAGTTTAAAAACTTTGATGGCGTGTTAGCGATGTATCATGACCAAGGGTTAATTCCATTTAAAACCATTTCAAATAACGAAGGGGTCAACTTTACCGCTGGATTACCTATTGTGCGTACATCGCCTGATCATGGAACTGCATTTGACATTGCCGGACAAAATCAAGCCGATCCAACCAGTTTTAGAAACGCCATTTATTTGGCTTCCGATATTTACCGAAATAGACGGAATTACCGTGAAATGACCAAGGACATTTTACCGATAAAAAAATAATCAACAAAAAGAAAGAGGAGCTCCTCAACTCCTCTTTCACTACTTTCACCCATTCGTTGTAAGCAGAAAAGTGTAACACCAAAGGTGTCCAAATTAATTATCCCTAACTCACAACACGAGCATATACGATATTGACTCTAAAAAAGTTTCAATTTAGAGCGTTCAAAATTTCATTTTACGATATCTTTTTTATTATCAAGTAATTAACCTCTGAAATTTATTTTACTTTACGTCCGTTTTTAAATACTTGAGTTTGTTTTAAATTTCCTTTCTCATCAAATACTTGCCATTTTCCGTCTAAAATTCCTTCCTTAAAATTGCTTTTGTTAACCACAATTCCACGTTCGTTATACACCACACATGCACCATTAGGTCGGTCTCCTTTATAAGTTTGCTCACGCTTAATTTGACCTTGCGGATAATTGAAAATCCACTTTCCGGATTTAGAGCCATTTTGGTAGGAACCAGCAGATTCTAGTTTCCCATATTCGGTAAAATATTCCCATTTACCTACTTTTAAATTGGCCTTATACGAACCGTGTTCTCTTGTGATAGACCTAGGGAACCAAAAAGTCCATTCGCCAGTTCTTTCTCCGTTTTCCCAATAGCCATGGTATTTTTTATCGCCCGTTTTGGTCGCGCCAGGGGTACTTGATTTTTCAAACCAACCGCTCCATTCTTTATCCATTTTACCGTTTGAAAAACTTCCTTGATCCTTTATTTTACCGGTTTCATAATACGATACCCAAGCACCTTGTTCAAGTCCTTTGCTAAAGTGTCCGTTGGTAAAAACTTGTCCGTTTTCCCACCAGCTATTCCACTCGCCTTCTTCCAGGTTATTTACATAATTACCCGATCTGAATTTTTTTCCAGACTCGAAATAATACGTCCAAATCCCGTTTTTCGCTCCAAGAGTATAATCTCCTTCCGATTCAATGTTTCCATTTCTAAAATACACTTTCCAATGACCACTTTCTTTTCCTTGGGCATATTCTCCTACCCAATCTTTATCTCCGTTTTCAAAATATGCTTCCCATTTGCCGTTACGGTTACCATTCAAATATTGCCCTTGGTGACTTATTTGCCCATTTGGGTGATACAACATATAACTCCCATTGATTTTACCATTTACAAAGCCCATTTTTTTCCAAATCGCACCTGTTTCATACCAATATTGCCATTCGCCATTAGGTACACCGTTTTTAAAAGCACCTTCATATTTCTTTGTGCCATCGGCTAAGTATTTTACGGTGCTTCCATTTCGCAACCCGTCTTGCATACTCGACTTTTCCATCAATTGGCCCGAATCGTAGTAATAGTTTATGAATCCGGAGCCATCGGTAACGGTTTGCACCCCGTTGGTATCAAAAAATTGAATGATTCTTCGTTGTCCTTCCTCACATCGTTCTTGTTTCCAAATAGCGCCATTTTCTTTCCAAAACATCCAGGTGCTATCGCATTGGTCCTTTTTGAAATAACCCGTTTCTTTCTGCTTACCGTTTTCAAACCAAGCTAAATACACGCTATCTCTAAAACCGCGTTTGTAATAACTTTCAAATTCTTTGGTGCCATTTTCAAAATAAACGATTTGCTTTCCGTTGATAAATCCTCTTCGGTATTCTGTTTCTTCCATCAATTTCCCGCTTCTATACCAATACTTCCAAAGTCCTTGCTCTTTTCCGTCTAACCGGTCGCCTTCACTTTGCTTGGTGAGATGTGCAGAATCATAATAGGTAATGTAATGCTGAGAGTCTTGCGCATAGCCCAATGCGCTTACGGTTACAAAAAGAAATAAAACAAGATTTTTCATTAATTCAGATTTTTCACAAAAATAGATGTACTGATGCTTTCGGTTAACGTAGGACTTGGAAAAATATTCACATTTAACTCGGCATTTCTAACCCTTATTTGAACTACAGATTTTAGTACATTTGAATCACCAAAAATCAAATCAATATGGCTATTTCAAAAAAAGCATTTTCATTTTTACAAGACCTTTCACGCAACAACAATCGCGATTGGTTTGCAGAGAATAAAGATAAGTACACCGCTGCGCATGAAAACATGATTGAGTTTGCCGAGGACGTGCTTGGAAAAATGAATGGATTTGATAAAATTGAAACGCCATCGGGTAAAAAAGCGCTTAAACGCATTTATAGAGATGTGCGTTTTTCTAAAAACAAAGCGCCCTACAAACAGCATTTTGGACTGATGTATGCCCGTGCCACTGCTGCCAGACGAGGTGGATACTACATTCACATTCAACCCGGAGAAAGCTTTTTGGGCGGTGGGTTTTGGGGTCCTGAAAAAGATGATTTACTACTCATTAGAAAACATTTGGCTCAGGACGATTCTTATTTACGAAAGGTGTTAGCCTCTCCTACCTTCAAAAAACACTTCAAATCCATGCGCGGTGAGCAGTTAAAAACAGCTCCCAAAGGTTTTGATAAAGAGCATCCAGCTATCGACTTGTTGCGTTACAAGCAGTTTCTATGCATGGAGTCAATTACAGATGAAGAGGTTTTGAGTCAGGATTTCAGTAAAAAAGTGGAACAAACCTTTAAAGCCATGCAACCCTTTTTGGAGGTAATGACCGAAATGCTGACGACTAATTTGAACGGAGAAGAGTTGGTTAAGTGAGGTAGAAGTCAAATTGAAAATCACTACCATTCTGGCGAATATTTGAGCACCGCCACTTTGTAATTATTTACTATTTGCTGAAGATCAAGCTTGAGTTTTATGATAAGGGTAAGATATCTTTCTTCGTTTAAACCGGTTATTTGTTTTGCATTACGTTGTGGATACTGATCTAATAAAGGCGGAAAAATCCATAAATCATCATACGATTTAGCATACACACACTCCACATCAGAAATAAGAATCCTAGCCTTTTGGTCTTTCATCAGAAAAACAATATTGTACTTAAAACCATATCGGTAATGGCTAACGTGCTCCAAAATTTTAACCTTTACCAGCACTTGCCCCGCATCACGCTCGTCACTTTGAATAACATCCTCCGCAGATTTCCAGGATTTCCCAATAAACAATTTCGTTCTCGCGTAGATTTCTTCTTGCGTTAAATCTGGCGTGTTAATAATAACATCCCATTCAAAATTAGTTTGAGAAAACACAGGGAAAGAAAATAATAGTACGGCACTAAAAATTAGGTTTTTCATGATTTGATGGGGTTCAAAAACCTTGCCAATGGAGGGTGGTGGGGTGCAATTTTGTATTTCTAAAATATTTTGGAATTGTTGAATTGAGAATTGAGAACTAAAAATGCATTAGATATGGGAGGGTATGGATTTTATACTAGTATTTCAATAAGCATTGAAAAGCGTTTGATGTTGTTTATTTTTTGCATAACTAATTCAATTTACAAATCCATACCTGCACCATTAATTTTTAGCCAGTGGACATACTGGGCATAGTTGGGTAGTATTTTATCTACTTCGTTCCAAAAGGCTTTTGTGTGGTTGTTATGAATTAAATGTGCTAATTCATGCACTACTATATAATGCAGTACGTCTATTGGTGCCATGGCACATTTCCAGTGAAAATTAACATTACCACCACTTGTACATGATGCCCAGCGGTTTTGTAGTTCCATTATTTTTATGTGATTGGGTTCTACACCTAATTGAGCCTTATACCTTTCAATTATTGGGTGGATTTTGCTATTCAATTTAGCCTTATAAAATTGAATAAACAACTCCTTCGCTTTATGTTTGTCCTTCTTACATAGAAGAAACGTGTTTTTTACAAATTGAATTTCACCCCAATTTTCATCTATTAGTTTTAAACGATAATTACGTCCTAAATATAAAAATGACTGACCATTTACATATTCTCTTTCTACTGCGTTTTCATTCAGTTGCGTCCATTCTGCCAAGTTTTTAAAGATTTGGTATTCTTTGGCTTTTAGAATATCTCTAATTTCAACATCATTTAGTTTTTCGGGCACGCGTGCCGATACTGAGCCATCTCTTTCTACAAAAATACTAACCGTTTTTCGCTCACTTTTTTCAATGGCTATATCTATTCCTGATACTTTCATTTACCTTGTTAGTTCTTGATGTCTGCGCTTCGCTAAGCTCATTAATTCAACACTTAATTTTGCATGAAGTTTAGATACTTGCGTTACTTCCGTAAAAGAGATTAAATCTTCTACTTCCCCTTGTAATTTTCTAATCTCCGCTGGTCTTCCGCCCCAAAAATTAGGTTTGTTTATGGCGTCTTGTAAGAGATGTACTAATTCAATTGTTAAGGCTTTTAACACTTCTTTTTCTTCCGAGGCAATAGACTCGTCTTTAAATGCGCTAAAAAGAACAAAATCGTAGAATGGTAATTCTTGTTCGTCTAATCCTTCCTCTTCATTCTCGCCTTTTCTCCCTTTTGCTAAATCTTCTCTTACTTTTTCAAATTCCTCTACTATGGCATCCCAATTACCTTGGTAACGTTCAATAATCTCTTCCATTCGTTTTAAAAAGCGTTTGTATAATGCAGGATCTTTATTGATATTTACCTTAATATGCCGCCTGATAGCGTGTTCCATTTCTGAAGCTTTTGACTTGGAGTTTTTTCCTAGTTTATTTACTTCTTTTGCAAAATCTTTAGATAACAAACTAATAGGTGCTACACGGCTATCAATACCTAGTGTTTCTAAATGTGCATCTATCATTTTACGCACTTTAGGTTTTGCCCATTTTAAATCCATACTTGGATCTTTGTAACGGTTCTTAATCCGAACTAGTAAATAGCCAAATCGCTTTGCAGGAATGTAATATTTCCTAGCTGCTTCTGAGTTAAACAACAAATCTAAACTGTCAAAAAAGGCTTTTATGTAGGTATCAAACTGCGCCCTAAAAGGAATGGATTTCGCCATCTCAATACAGTCTTCGGCTAATTGAAACTCTGCCTCTTTATCGGTCATGCGTTGCTGTGCAAAACTTTCAAAATCAGTAATTCCTCTATCTGTAAATAGCTGAAGCATTCTATTGTAACGGGCTTCTAATACAGGTATTTCTTTATTAATATCTCTAAAGTACTCTAGCAATTCTTTGATATCTTCTTCATCTTCTGCTCCCCAAATATTTAAGGCATCTTTCAAATGATTGGATACGCCATAATAATCTACTAGAATTCCATGAGACTTGTCCTTTTTAGTTCGATTAACACGTGCGATGGCTTGCAACAAATCATGTTCTCTAATGCTTTTATCTAAATACATGACTTGTGCTATGGGCGCATCAAATCCGGTAAGCAATTTATCACAAACACATAGAAAAGCGACCCCTGTTTCAGGTTTTAAATAGTTTCCTTCCTCATCGGTACTGTAATCAAAGTCTTTTTTGAAATTATCAACTGCCTTGATTTCTTTCGCATTTTTACTTGCTGCACTAATAAATTCCTGTTCATTATTATCTTGCTTGGTAACTACGGTTCCAATTTTTATAAATTCAATCTTTTTTATTAAATCCAAATCTGGATTAGCTTTCTCTTTTTCTAGTGCTACACGCTCTTTTAAGGCTTCATCAATTAAAAACTGATACCTAGCTGCTGCCATAATAGAACTACCCACCACCATAGCTTTAAAACCATTGGGCATAATAGCATCTACATAGTGTTTGACTATGTTCCTTGCAATTTTTCGCAAACGATCCATGTTTTCCAAATAGGCTTGCATGGTGCCGTAATTCTTCTGAATATACTCTCGCTCTTCTTTACTTTGCTTTTTAAAGACGTCTTCAAATTCGGCATCAAAGGCATCTTTAGATTTAATTTTATCGTTGGTTGTTTTACCTATATAAATAATGTCTAAAGTAGCTCGGTCATCTACCGCTTCCCGGATTTTATAGGTATCAATAAATTCACCGGTACCGCCAAAACGTTCGTGTGTTTTTTGCTTGTGTCTATCGGTTAATAAAGGCGTACCTGTAAAGGCAATTTTGGTAGCATTCGGAAAGGCGGTGAAAATATTATCACCCATATCTCCCCCTTGAGTTCTATGCGCTTCATCAATAAGTATTACAATTCTATCTGATGTGTTCACCACATCAAAAGGTTTGAATTCGGGTACTTTGCCTTCGGTAACAAAGGCTTTCATTAATGCTTTTGAATGTTTTAATTCTTCTTGCACAAACTTGTGAACCATCACCATGTTTAAGTTAGAGGCATTTCCACTTAATTTAGGTACTAAATCTTTACGTGAACTTACAATATTGGCTTCTTTAAATTCATTAGTCAAACGAGCGGTAGCAGAAAGTTGCTTTTCTAAATCTTTACGATCTACCATCATTATAACTTTATAATCTTTTAAATCGGCTTGTGAGCGTAATTTACGAACAAAAAACACCATGGTTAAAGACTTACCTGAGCCTTGGGTATGCCAAACCACACCTGATCGTGTTTTGCCCGTTGTTTCATTACGTAACCGATCAATAATTTTGCCAACTGCTCGGTATTGCTGATAGCGACAAACAATCTTTATCTCCACACCTTCTTTTATTTCCATAAATAAAGTGAAGTGCTGCAATACATCCAGTAGAATTTCTTTGTTTAACAAACCTTTAATGAGTACTTCTTGGCGCACTCTTGGGTCGTTATGTAAACCGTTGTTTTGATACCTTACTGTTTCTTCGGCTGCGTAATTGGCAAGGTCTAAATCTTTATATATTTCTGGAAATATGTCTTTCCAGTTGAGGTAATATTCAAAGTCACCCGAAATAGAACCCACACGGGCTTCCTCACCATGCGTGGCTATACTAAATAAATTGTAGTGAAATAGGCGTTCTTCCCCATCTGTAAAGCCAAAATCGTCTCCACGGGTATTGGCATATCGCATTATTTGTTCTACCGCATTAGATATGGGATCTGCTACATCTACATCTTTGCACTCTATTACCGAAAACGGTAACCCATTTACAAATAATACGATATCTGGTATAATACCTTCTCTTGATGCTCCTGGTGTTACTACCCTAAACTGGTTGATAGCAACAAAGGCATTATCGTTCCAGTTTTTAAAATCGATGAGTTTTACTAATGGATTTTCTTCACTTGTAATTTCGTTTTTTGCAACGGTTGTTTTAGTTACCCCTATAAGCTTTTCAAATACTTGTTTATTGGCTTCTAGAAGCGATAAGTTGGCTTTTTCGGTGGCAATGGTTTCATTGTATAGGTCATCCAATTGCTTATCGGTCAACCATTCTACACCATCAACTACATTGATTTTTTTAACCGCGTTTATAAACTCTTGCTTGAGCGTGACTTCTTTAAAGCTCGTACGTAAACTTTTAGCTGGGTCTTGTGGAATGCCAAAAGCTCCTTGGTCAATAACCCGCCAGTAAAGTGCTCTTAACTTCTCTAAAAACGGTTTTTCTACGTTGCTATATTCTGCCATGGGGTTTATTTTTCTAATCCTTTTTCTATTTCTTCAATGGTGGGTAAGCTGCTCTTTAAATCATCTGGTATCACACCTGTTAAATTAAACTCGCTTACCCCAATGGGTTGGCTCATGCCTCTTAATGCAAATTCTACCTCCACATTATTTTTATCTCTACACAATAATATACCTATGGATGGTTTGTCACTTTCATGTTTTATGGTATCATCTACCACCGATAGGTAAAAGTTAAGCTTGCCCGCATACTCTGGCATAAACTTGGTGTTTTTCAACTCTATCACCACATAGCATTTTAAAATGGTGTGATAGAATAATAAATCGATGTAATAATCTTGATCTGCAACTTCTACGGGATATTGCTTTCCTAAAAAGGCGAATCCTTTACCGAGTTCTAACAAAAATTTGGATACATGCTCAATCAATTGATTTTCTAAATCCTTTTCTTTAAAATCTTCTGTTAAGGATAAAAAATCAAATACATAAGGGTCTTTTATGGTTTGAGTTGCTAACTCAGATTGTGGTTCTGGTAATGTGTGCTCAAAGTTTGTAATAGCACTCCCTAGTCTTTTGTATAGGTTTGATTTCACTTGAAGCGCTAAAGTATCTCTACTCCAACCATTCGTAATCGTTTTTTGAATATAGAAAGTAGCTTCTTCTATTGATTTACTTTTTGTAAAAATTAAAATATTATGTCCCCAAGGAATTTGGTCAACAGGTTGTTGACTAAATATAGGTAATTCATTTTCAAAGCTTTTACTCTCTTTTTGTAATTGGTCAACAGGTTGTTGACCAATTGACCTATCACTGTAAAAAGCATAAAAGCTACGCATGTATTTTAAGTTGGTAAGCGAAAAACCTTTTAAACCAGAAAACTCCCTTTTTAGGTCATTAGAAACATCTTGCAATACCTTATCTCCCCAATTTGCTACTTGTTGTTTCGCAAATAATTCTTTACCAATAGAATAATAAAGCCTAATTAGTTCTTTATTCACAGAAGTGACTGCCTTTTGCTGAGATCCTTGTATTTTTATTTTAAGGCTTAGCAACCAGTTTTTGTAATCTGATTCGGTTGGACTATTCATGAATTTGTTTGTTTTAGTTCTTAGTTCTTAGTTTGATAATGGACTGTTTTTTTTGATGGTTGTTCAAGTATGAAATTTAAAATGCTTTTTTGATTAATTCGTCAATTTCTTGTACCGAAATACTACCTCGTAATGAACCATCACTTAGTGATTGTAAATTATCCTGACTTATGATTAAAGTCCCATTAGATCCTCCCCCATCTTCCAAAGGTTTAATATCATTCTCAATATACCATTGTTTCTTCTCTTCCCACCTGGCTAAATACTCTGGAACATGTAGCATTCCGCAATGCTCCCAATAAAAGACTTCTCCGGTATCATCATTTTCAATGGTAAAATCCGGTAATTTTTCTACGTCATTAATTACCAATTTCTCTTCATATCTAACTTCTAGACCTTTATCCAAAAGTCTTTGGTAGATTACCAACTCGCTTTTTGACCTTACAAGTGTTCCATCAGAGGCTTGATGAATTAAATTCTTTTCTAAATAATTCCCTTTAACCTCAACAATTTCAGGGTTTTTAAACAGATTAGTAATTCTTCTAAGGGCATCAGAGTTTATTGGAGAAGCTAAATCCTTAATATCAAAAACATCACCTTGAAACAACACAATCACTTTATCCTTTTGTCTTGTTAAAGCCGTGTAAAGAAGCTCTTTTGATAATAATAAACAAGGGTTGGGAATTACAAGAATCACTTTACCAAATTGGCTTCCCTGCGATTTATGAATTGTAAGGGCGTAAGCTAAGTCTAATGGTGGTAGATTTTCCTCACCAAATTCACTTTTTCTAAAGGTATATTGATAGCCTAGCTGTGTACTAAATTCAACTGTCACATTTTTTGGTTTTCCCTTAACATACTTTGTTTTCCATTGCCCAGTAATGATTCCGATTTCACCATTGGCAATGTAATTAAGAGCTCCATCATCTTGAGGATAAACAGATTTATGGTACCTTTTTGTATTCGAACTGTTTATTACTTTATCACCATAAACTAATTGATTAGTGCCTAGTGAACCAGGTAATTTAGACCATGGTTCGTTAACACTTTTAACCGTTTTAGACCTAAACCATTCATGAATGCGTCTATTTAGCATTACCCGACCAAATATTTTATCATTGATTGGCGTTAGTAATTGCCAGGCTTCTATTCTCTTAGCGGCATCTTCTCTATTAAAATATCCCTTTTCGTTTGCTCCAATGGTTCTATTAAAACCTTTAATATCCGTAATATCATTTATATTTAATTCTTCTACAATTACCTTCTCAAGCAAATTTTCAAAGTCTGATTCATTTTTCCATTTTTCAACTCTTAGATATTTTCCGTCTGGCTCTGAAATTATTTTATTAAGTACGCTATCTGCCCCAGGTTCCATTTCCCCATCACCAAACCATTCTGCAAGTTGCAAATCTTCTCTGTTTGCCCCTCCTTGCCTTCTTTTGATTGTTAGCTCCGCATATCCCGTAGTTATCTTTGGAAATGAATTTGCTATATCTTCGGTTCTTAAGTGATTTATTATATCAATAAACGGTCTTCCTGCTCCTATGGGTGGCAATTGTCTATGGTCACCAACTAATATAATTCGTTTGGCTCCTTTTAAACAATCTATCGTAGTTGCAAGCATCATTTCAGTAAGCATTGAAGCTTCATCTAAAATTACGGTTTCGTATTTTGACTCGCATTTTCGTTCACTAAAAGTGTACTGAAATGTTGCCCCATTATACCGGTTATATTTAGAAAGAAATTGTGCTAGCGTTTTAGTTGTAACATCAATATCTTTTGCAACTTCTTGCATTCGCACTCTAGCCTTTCCGGTTGGCGCTAATAATAAAACGCCATTGCTTAAAATTTCGGGCTGTCCGGCTAGTATCGAAAGTAAAGTAGTTTTTCCTGTACCTGCGGGTCCAATAAGCACTGAAAATCGAGAAGCGGATAATTCTTGTAAACTTGCTACTTTTTCATCTCTAGCCTTTTTTTCTTCAGCATCAATTTTGACTTCTTTATTCTTATCTAACTCTTGATTAAGTATACTTTTCCAATCACAAGAGATAGTTAATCTTGTTGCCTTTATCCTGGCAATAATTTTAGAAGATATAATGCGTTTACTCTCCGCAAATTTATCTAGTTGATACGCTGAACTTTCATCTGCCATGGAAACAACTCTAATTTTATCCTCAAATGATTTTTCAGCCATTTGTAAATAGTCACCATTAATTGGGCATTTAGGTACTAGTGGCAATTCTCTTATTTCATTAACTAAGTTTTTGCGTGATTGGAGTGTATGCCCAAATAAAGCTGCGTTTTCAAGCTGATTTACAATGATAGCTCTAACCCTTCCGGCTTCAAATGGGTCATCATACTTTAAACCATTCGGAAGAATATCTTCCCCTTTAATTTTCGAATACAAGCCCAAATCTATTGTATTCAATGCCACTTCATCATTTCGTAAGCGTAAATCTTCGTAGATGAGGTACGGGTTTTTTATATAGTCGTCATCCTTTCGTTCTTTATTTATTGCCGCTCTTTCCTCTTGAACAAAAATTTTAATAGCCTGGTCTTTGGTTACATCTAAGCGTGCTAATAAATATAATAAATCTAACCGCTCACTTTTCCGCTGCTTTAAATCCATGTATAAATCGCGGATACTTTTTGGAATTAACCTTTGAATTCCGAGAGAAAAATCATCGTTATCTTCAAAACATTTTTCTAATAAATGCCATGGGTTTTTTACGCTATCATTTAGTTTATTGATAACGGCAGAAGCTGCAAAATGTCCTTTTTCTGAACCAAATGCTTGCAGTGCAGAACCCATTCCAGGATACAACCCTCGCAATTCTTCTAAATTTGCAATTTCATCCTGTATCCAGCTGATGGCTGCATTCAAATTCTTACCTATTTGAAGTTCTTGACTATTCTCTAACGACTTTATACAATCTGAAAGAACTCTAATGGCAGCATCATTACTAACATGTTCTGCAGCATACGAAAATTCAAATTGTTTATCATGAGGTACAACAACCGCAATGTCTTCTGGATTAAATTCTGGATGTTCCTTTTGATACTCTACAGCCTCATGATATGGCAATAAAAAACCATTCTTATTATCTGTTCGTATGGAATGTAACACCATATGTTCCCAATATGCAGCGCCAAACTCATCATCTGAGCCATCGTAGTTCTTACTATCTACAATTTTATTAATACGTCCAACTCCAACTAAAACACGCCCCCTTGATTCCACAAACGGGACCTCTTTTGCGTAAAAAAACACGAGTGAGGTTTCCTCTTTTAAATGTCCAAAAAAGGTATTCAATAACGCTTTTTGATTATTACTTTCTTGTACCCACGCATCATTCCATTTCATTAATGGCTCGCGCGATTCCTCATAATCTAAATCATAGTTCTCTGTAAAACTTTCGGTGTTCGTTTTGAGCATCCAATTATATGGAACGGCTGCTGCAGAGAATTTTGGAAATGTAACCTTGGTTGGCCTCAACCTTCCGTGCGTTTCAGCAGAACTTTTTACATACGGATGATTTAGGGTTTTCTGAAAGTCAAAAGGCGCCATGAATGTTGCTCGTTCACCAACACAAACTGGGTAATCTTTTTCAGGTAGGTTTTCAATGGAGTTACCGCATAAACGGCTCTCTTTTTCATCATTACGGTTTTGCGCACAATTCTTTAAAATTAAACATGCACCATTATTTTTAGGGGCATTACAAATTGTACCATTCCATTGGCTATCGTGCCAAGGTACACGAATGGAAAGATGTTTTAACGGTAAGCTTTTATTATATTCCATGTAAATTCAATTTCTTTTAATACTTCTTCCTCCTGTCTCGAACTATGATTTATTCTGATTTTTTGATGGACTTTGATTGGGTTTCATTACTCGTTTAAATTGTAAAAATGTATTACCAAAGTTGATTAACAGACCTATATCTAATTTATAAGCTTCTAAATAATTTATGGCTTGTGCTAAGTGTACATCTTCAAGGGTTTTTACGGCTTTTATTTCTAGCATTACTCTATCTTCTATAAAAAAATCAACTCGTCTTTTACCAATAGGAAAACCCTTATAAGACAAATCCATTTCTTGTTCTCTTATATGGTTTAGGTTATTCATATTAAGCTCAATAGACAAGGCTCGTTGATAAACCACTTCTTGAAACCCATTGCCCAAATACCGATGCACTTCCATGGCACAACCTATAATCTTACCTGTTAACTCGGAATATTTATACTGTTCATTTATCATAGTGGTCATTTCATCATTTTAAAATCATAGTTCAAGACATTAAACAACAACCTCCACCTTACCCGTTAACAAATCTTGCAGTAAACCTGCTTTTACTTGTTGGTACTTGGCTAAGGATTCTTGCTCGGTTTGGATTTTTTGATAAAAAGTTTGTAATGCTAATGATATTCTTATGATTTCATCGTTACTTAATCTAGGGAAATTAAAACTTCCAATTTGTTGGAAGTTGAGTCCTTCACGATTACCTCCTGCATTAAGCGCTTTAATTTGAGTTTGACCAAATTCACTGTTCAAAAATGCCACAGTAAAAATTGAGTTTTCTTCAAAGACTTCATTAAGTCTAATTATGCATACATGTTGATTTACGTTAGCGCAGCTTAATTCAGTCGGAAAATATGCGCAACGACCTATCGAAGCACCTGTAATATTTAACAAGACATCAAAATGGCTAACTCTGGAACCTGACATTTTTTCATCTATTTCTGGGCTAATAAAAGCAGCATCTTTAATTGATAATTTACCATTCAGAACATTCTGACTTCTAATGAACAGAATACCTGCGGTTTGATAGACCTCACTACCTCCAGTTGGTGTTGAACCGCTTCCAATTTTAATTGTCAACTCCCTTAACTCTTCAACCACCCACTCCAACGGTATCAACCCCAAAGCACTCTCATAATACAACTCTGGTGCTTCTTGTGGTGTTGGGCGCAACTGCCCTGTGTGTACATCAATGCCACGAGTAAATAAATCATGCATTAAGCCTTGTTTAATAGCTTGGTACTTGGCAATAGCGTTTTCGGTTTTTTCTATAACGTTATCTACCGTAGTTAGGATTTTGGCTATTGTTTGTTGTTGGGGGAGTGGTGGAAGGTTTATCGTGTATTCACTTAGTTCCTCCTTTGTTATGGTTTTTATTGTGCTACCATTTGCATTTTCTTTAGCTTCATTAAAAAGTTCTCTAATGATGTACATTATAAACTTCAAATCAACTTTCTCATGGAATTTTTGAAAAACTAAAAGAGTCCTATCCATATAGGCTTCATAATCTGTTATAGCAACCCTACCAATCGACCCTTGAATAGTTAAAATTAATGAGCCTCTAGGAATAAAAACACTCATTTGTGCACCCAGCTTACTTATTTTACGCTTAGTAATACGCTTAAGTTTCATGTTATCACCAACATCATAAACCTGAATAAAGGGCATTCCATTATTATCATCATACCATTTATTCAACCCATAGGGCTGAGGAAAACTTCCTCTACGAAACAATGCTAAATCTACAAGCCTTATTTCTTTCCAATTATCCCTCATACCCCAATTCCGTTAAAAAGTTGTTTAATTGGGTAGCGGCTTGTTCTCTGCTTTCTAAAATACTCACTAAGGTGTTTTGGTATTTGGTAAAGCGGGTTTCTAGCTCGGTAATTAGTTCCCGTTCGTATCGGTTTACGTAATCCATTACGGTGTGATGCAACGTTTCTTTAAAACGTGCCAATATTAAAACTTGCGCTTCATTGGCTGTAATTTTTTCACGAGCCTTGGCTACTAAGTCGTCTTTTTTAGCTTTTATTTCGCCAATGGTCGCTTTGCAGGTTTTTAGTTCATTGGTAAGCTCCGTATGTTTGGCTAATTGCTGCTCTATTACCGTTTTTTTAGCTTCGGTGTCTTTTTTAGCTTTTTGTTTTTGGTGTAGCTCAGTGGTTAAAGCATCAGTAATATCATTGGTTTTAATTCTAATGCCTAAAGCTTTAATTTCTTTATTTAACTGGGTTATGGTAGCCTTATGCGTTTTTTCGTTGGCTTTAATTTCTTTCAAAACCTCTTTAGGAAAGACTTCGTAATTGTCTTCATCATCCCGATAGCTATCGGGATCGCCCTCATACATTTCATTCACTTCATTAAACAAAGCCTCTAGTTCGTCTCGTCTGGCTTCATTCGTAGCTAGTTCATCCAGTACCTCAGGAAACTGAGATTTTAATATGTCATCGGCAGGAATTAAATCGGCATTCCACCCACTGGCAGAAATAGATTTAATATCGGTTTCTAAGCTATCCCAATAGGCCGCAAATGCCCCTCTGCTTTTGTGTACATCTAAAATACCCAATTGGCTAAAATCATGGGCAATGCTTACCGCAAAGTCATTATACACATCAAATACATTTTGCTTTTCGGGCAAGGCTTCCAGCTTAGGTACATTAGTGGTCCACCAATGGTTAATGCCTTGAATGTATTCTGCTCTTTTACCGGTGATGTCATCGTGCGCTAGCACAAAGGTTTTTACATCCTCTTTCCCTTTAAAATTGGTTTTAAATTGGTGATATCCTTCTTTATCTGATGCCTCAAAAATGGCATCTTTTAAACCCGTATAGTTATTCCAGTAAGCCTGTAACTCCTCTACCTCCATACTCGGAATACCACCATGCAAATGGGCATTTACATCTTGGGGCTCGGCAGGCGGACTGTTATCTACATACCTACGGATATTGAAATTGTAATCTTCTTTTTCTAAATCGGCTTTTCTAATATTTTTAGCGTACCCTTTTAAGTCTTCTTTATTTTTATAGATGTAGCTAATTTTTGCAATATCCTCTGGGCGCAATTTGTTTTGGTTCTTGCCCTCTTTGTATTCTCTATCGGCATTAATAAACAATACCTGTTTACGCTGGGCAGCCCCTTTTTTGTTGATGATTAACACGGAAGCAGGAATGCCCGTACCATAAAACAAACCCGAAGGCAAGCCCACCACAGCCTCTAAATAGCCCCGTTCTACCAACCATTGGCGCATACTTTTTTCTTCGCTACCGCGGAAGAGTACGCCATGAGGCATAACTACGGCCATACGCCCGTTGTCTTTCAGAACAGACACCATGTGTTGCACAAACATAAAGTCGGCTTTTTTCTTTTTAGGCATCCAGTAATGAAAGCGGTCACGAAAGTTTTTAATGTCGCTATAATTAGCCGAAAACGGAGGATTAGCAATGACGATATCAAAGCGTTTCAACTCTCCATTTTCTACATGCAATGGATTGGCAACGGTATCGCCTTGTAAAATTTCGGCATCAAAAATATCATGAAACAACATATTCATTTTACACAAAGACCACGTAGTACCGCTTAGTTCTTGCCCATGAAAACTTAAACGAGAAGCACGATCTTGTTCAAACTTATCGCTTAGTCGTTTTAAAAATAACATTCCAAAAATGTATTCTTTAAACTCAGAGGCATCCATGTTACCTCTTAATATATCGCAGGCATCCATTAGGAAACCTTCTAGCCATGATAGCGTTAATTTTTTATTCATTTGTTTTCTTTCTAGTCTTGTTCTACTAATAATTCTTTCGCGCTCACTTTTAAGATTTTAGCCATCTTATATAAGTTGCTTAAACTGGGTTGACGTCTGTTTTGGACATAAGAATTAACCATATTAAAGCGCTTACCTAGCTCATCTGATAGCCAGGTTTGGGTTAACTTTTTTTCTTTTACAACTGTGATAAACCGGTTCATTAATGAGTCTGTTTTAAGCGAAAACTAAGGTAGAATTAATAGTTTGATTTTCTCATAAAATGAGTGGGTTAGTTTTGGGAAAAAATTATTTTAACTTAGTAAAGTTAACAGGAAACCTATAGCCAACCTCAACGCATGAAAGTTTAAGCAAATAAGGGTAATCAATAAAGCGTTTCCCCCGACATAGTAGGGGCGTATTTACCAATTACCCTTTAAAAGTAATACCATAATAAAATGGTAGTTCAATAGAGTTGGCTAAAGGATACAGTCCGATGCGCTCTAATGGTAAACATTACAAAGAACACTTACGATGGTAAAGACCATAGCGCCTTTTAACTTTATGACGTTCAGAATTGTAAATCCGGGATATAGTCCAGCAACTTACAGTTATCAAAAGTAGGTCATTTTATTATGCGTAGTAAAAAACACTTTCTTTAGGGAAAGTTTCGATTCGCTGTGCTCGCTCCACATAAACTTCTCTCCCCAGCAGGACATAAAAAAAGCCGATACTTTCGTATCGGCTTTTTGTTGTCCCACTAGGGCTCGAACCTAGACTCTTCTGTACCAAAAACAGACGTGTTGCCAGTTACACCATGGGACAATTTATAATGTCTAAACGACATTTCCTGTAAAGGACTGCAAAAGTATAATAAATTTGAATTTCAAAAAGTTTTTTTTGCATTTTATGCAATTACTTTTCTGATTTTTTTCGGCCTACATTTGCAGCCATGAACATGTCGCTTATTCATAGAGCTCCGCGTATTTTAAAACCAATTAGTTCTCAGTTGATTTGGGAGATTGAATCCAAAGGCTCCGACATATACCTCACTTTTGATGACGGACCTCACCCGGAGATTACCCCTTGGGTATTAAATGAATTGGATAAGCACAATGCGAAAGCCACTTTTTTTTTGGTAGGAGAAAATGCACAACGCTATCCCGACATTGTTAAACTGATTATTGAAAAAGGACACCATATTGGCAATCATACTTTTAATCATATTCAAGGTTGGAATACATCTGCCTATAAATATTATAGGAATACGCTAAAATGCGAACAACATTTTTCATCTTCCCTATTCAGACCTCCTTATGGAAGAATTACTCGGGCGCAATATCATCGACTAGCTAAAAGGTACCGCATCATTATGTGGAGCGTGCTTAGTGGTGATTACGACCGAAAATTATTGCCGGCCAAAATAATAAAGGGCGTTATTCATCATACTGTGCCGGGTTCGGTCATTGTGTTTCATGATAGCGTAAAGGCAGAAAAAAACCTCAAAGAATCGCTTCCCGAGGTTTTAAATCAGTTATCAGCCAAAGGCTTTATCTCTAAAAGCATTCCGTATCAGCTTCAAAATAGTACCGAAGTACGTGGGCAAGGAAATGCTTAGCTATTTCGTTATACGTGCTTATTTACCTCTGTGCGTAAATTCTCAATAGGCACTACACCCGATTGACGCCACATTAGATTTCCTTCTTTAAAAATCATTAGGGTAGGCACGCCTCTTATTTGATATTTGGACGCTATTTCCGGATTTTTATCCACGTCAATCTTTATCAATTTCACTTTGTCGCCCATTTCCTCTTTTAAGGATTTGAGAATGGGAGATACCGTTTTACACGGCCCACACCACTCGGCATGAAAATCGATTAATACAGGAATCTCACTTTTAATTATTGAACCAAAACTTGCCATATCAATTACTTTTTATTTCTCATTAAAACTTCTGTAATTATCCCTTCAAATAGGTTGCCAAATAGCCCTTCGGCTGCCATACTGCCATATCAATGACTGGTTATGACGTATCCTTGGGTAATGAATGGGTAAATGGGTGATTTTTCATTTTAGAACTGAAAATGCCTAGTCAATTCTAACCTTTTTCACTTCTTCATTCCTTGTTCGGTATTCAGCGTTCATTATTCAAGTTGAATTTCGAACAAAGATTGGCGAGGTTTTTCTTGTCTGCTATTTTACAGATTTGTAGCCTTTTTCGGACCAGGCAATAAACCCACCTTCCACATTTCTAACATCTGTAAAGCCCATATTTACCAGTTGTTTACTAGCGTTTTGACTACGATGTCCTGATCTACAGTAAACGTATATGGTTTTGGTTTTGTCCAATTCTTTGGCTTGTTGGGTAAATGTGGCACCGTTTACATCTATATTCAGTGCGTTTGCAACATAGCCTTGACTTACTTCTTGGGGTGTTCTTACATCCAAAACAAGGATGTTTTTTTCACTCGCTATGGCTGTATTTAAATCGGACACGCTTACGTTACTAAACGATCCAGCTACTTGTTGACCAGCGGAAGTATTGCTCTCACCCGACTGACAGGAAACCGCAATTACATTAAATGATAATGCAAATAAAACCGCGATTTTAAGGAGGTGAGTTTGGAATAATTTCATGTTATTTTCTTTTAGGTAATTCAATAAAATTATGAGAAATATCGTTCTCATTTTTCTTCATTTGGGTAGGTGCACAGTCCGTATTTCCAAATCCACAACCTGTATTAAAAGCTGCTTGGTAAATTAAAAATGTTCCCATCAAAGCCACTAAGCCCGACTGTTTCGCATAGGCATCCATCAAAAAAGCGATTCCTAGGCCTAAACGAATCCATCTTCCTTTACCCCAAGGGGTTTTTATAATCGTGTTAATCACATTCATTGCATTCCTCTATATAATCAAGCAATTTATTGAACTTATCATTTTTAATCTTGTAGAATATTTGCTTTCCTTTTTTTTCGGAAGCCAATATATTTTTGTCCTTCAAAATCTTTAAATGTTGCGAAGCTACGGCTTGTTCTACTTCAATTTGCTCGTAAATATCCGTTACACAAAGCTTATCTCCATTTCTGAGCACTTCCATTATGGCTAATCGAATAGGATGAGCTATCCCTTTTAAAAGATTGGTTGCTGCGTTTACTTTTTCTAAGTCTATCAATTTTGGAGAATTTAAGATTACAAATATATGAATAATTATATACGTAATTGAAGGGTGCGATTGGAAACAAAAAAGCTGGGTAATGACACCCAGCTTTTTTGTTATTGTTGTTTAGATCTGCGATCTATATTAGTTGGTTTCCTAAATCGAATGGCCACCATAAGTTCATGCGAACCAGATGTTGCGGTTCGAAGCCCGGAGGTAGTCATATCATAGGCATACCCAAATACTAAACTCTCATTGACAGTAAAACCAGCCATCATCACGATGGCATCATCCATTCGGTAAGAACCGCCAATCCAAAGCATATCTTTATAGGTAACGCGTAAATTCCCTTCAAATGCCATTGGAATAGGACTCACCCATTTCATTAACACTGCTGGTTCGATGACGTAATCATTGCCTATTCTAAACTTATAACCCGCATAGGCAAAAACGTGACGCGCTAATACCGATTCCGTTTTTCTATAATTATCAAAATATTGCAACTTATTACCAATTATCTGAGGCATTGAAACCCCTACGTAAAAGTCTTTCGAATACAAATGAAATCCTGCTCCAGCATCAGGCACAAAAACGGATTGTAGCTGACCACTCAACGCAATGTCGCCCGGATTTTTCAGGTTAATTTGTGCCCCATCGGTAACATATTGCAGTCCACCAAAGCTTAATCCCATACCCAAATTAATGGATTTAGAAATTTTTAATTTGTAGGCGTAATTGAATGAAAAACCTGTTCTACGCGTAGGTCCGGTAATATCTACATAGATTTTACCCCCTAGACCCATTTTGTAATTACTGATAGGTCCATTGGCACTCAACACATGCGTTCTGGGAGCATCGGTTACTCCTACCCATTGCAATCTATTGGTTACTTGTGCTTCCCAATAATCTTCTGTACCCGTTGCTCCGGGATTTAACAGCGATTTATTAAAGAAAAACTGAGAGTATTGCGGTAGTTGTTGAGCTGCACCTGTTAAGGAAGCTAAAACAATCGCTACTATTAAATGTATCTTTTTCATATCTCTTGTTTTATCTAATGATTGTTACTGGTCCACTGATTGGCTCAGGAAAATCACTACTCTTCACGTCAATTACGTAATAATAGGTTCCTACCGGAACGGGTTCTCCGTTATACACACCATCCCAAGGAGTTTTATATCCATCGGTAGATTTGTATAATAAATCGCCCCATCGGTTATATACTTCCACCGTTGCGGATGGATATTTTTCTAAGAAATCTAATTCCCAAAGGTCATTATCTCCATCGCCATTTGGTGTGAAACCCGAAACAATATTAAGTTTCTTGGTGGTTACAATCATCACGGTATCGGTATTAGAACAACCTAAGATGTTTGTTACCTTCACTTGATAAATGGTAGTTTCCGTTGGGGTAGCTATTGGATTTGCTACCGTTGGATTAGATATTGTGGCATCTGGTGTCCATTCAAAAGTACTTCCTCCCCAAGTGGTGGTTGGATTACCTCCTAAGGTAACTTCCTGTCCAATCACAATGGTTTGACTAATACCTGCATCCACATCTGGAATTTGACCTGGAGCTACATAACCCGTATCAGTTGCAGAACAACCTCCTGAAACTATTCCAACTACATAATAAGTCGTGTCTGAAGGAACAGGAACAACTAATGTAGAATCATTTCCTATAACTCCTCCACCGGTGTTATACCATTGATACGTTACGGTATCATTCGCACCTGTAACCACTGGTTTTAATGTAACAGTACCCGAACCATCACACACAAATTGATTGTTTAAAGCGACCGAAATAGAATTTATTGCTTTCACGGTAGCACTATCCGATTGTGCACATCCATTGGCATCGGTAACGGTAACATAGTACGTACCGGTAAACAAGAACGTCACATTTTGATTGGAAGCAGTAAATCCGTTTGGACCTGTCCAACTAAACGTATACGGAGTTGAACCTCCAGCTACGATAATTTGAATACTTCCATCATTTGTGTTTTCACAATTTGCATCGAACACGGTATCTACCGCTAACGTCATGGCTAATCCATCTACAATGGTTACTGAATCAATTCCCGAACAACCTAATGTATTTGTAACTGTAACAATATAGGTTCCGGCACATAGTCCATTAATTTGAGCCGTGCTACCTCCATTTGACCAAGCATAGGTCAAGGTTCCTCCACCTGCCACAATGGCTTCCGCGGTTCCATCACAAAGGCCTCCACAATTGGTGTTATTGGTAGAATTCATAGTCAATGTTAATCCTGGCATTTGGTTTACCGTAATGGTATCCACGGTGGTACAACCTCCAGCGGCATCGGTAATAGTAACGGTTACCAATCCAGCACATAAAGCCGTAGCGGTTTGCGTTACATCTCCATTAGACCAGTTGTAATTAAATGGCCCTGTACCTCCAGATGGAGTAGCAGTTGCTGTTCCGGTACAACTTCCATCACATGGCACATCGGTACTTGTTAAGGTAGCCGTTAATGAACCTATGTCACTTAAAGGAATTGTTGTACTAGCAGTACAAGCGTTCGCATCGGTAACCACTAGATTATAAGTTCCTGCTGAAATATTAATGATTGGATTACCTGTGGTAGTTCCATTCCATAAATAGGTATATCCAGGAGTACCACCTAATACCATTGCATCTAATGCACCATCGCTAGCGCCACAATTAGGATTGGTAATATTCACATTATTAATACGCAATTCGGATGGTTGATTAACGGTAATGGTATCGGCAGCGGTACAACCCGTTGCTGGGTCGGTTACTGAAACACCATACGAACCAGCGCTCAATCCAGAGACTGTTGCCATGATATCAGAAGTTGAACTTGTCCATTGGTACGTATAAGTCCCGGTTGGATTAACGGTAACCGCACCCGTTCCATTTGCATCTCCAAAACAAAGTAAATCGGTACTCGTAGCTGTCGCAACAAATTGACCCGAATCAGATAAAGGAATTACTTGTGAAGCCGAACACCCTGACGCATCTGTCACCACCAAGGTATACGTACCTGCACCTGCATTTACTAATGGATTGATAACGGTACCATTCCAAGAATAACTTAAGGTTCCTGTTCCACCTGAGGCAAATGCCATGGCACCTCCATTAAGCGATGCACAAGTAGGACTTTGGGTAATTACATTATTAATAATTACTTCGGTAGGTTCAGCAATCGTTATCGTATCAGAAGAGATACAACCGGTCACATCATCCGTTACTTGCACATAGTATGAACCTCCGGCAAGACCAGTAATGGTTGCATTGGTACTACCCGTATTCCATAAATAAGAATAGGTATTTGGTCCGGTTACTGTAACCATTGCGCTACCTGAATTATCTCCAAAACATGTTAAATCAGTTCCGGTAACAGATATCGTTGGACCTACATCATTATTAATAGGTACGTTCACCGAGATGGAACATCCGTTGGCATCTGAAACAACAAGTGTATATACCCCTGCTGCAACTCCTGTTAATGGATTACCCACCACACCGTTCCATGTATACGTTAATGCACCTGTACCGCCTGAAGCAGTAGCTGTTGCACTACCATTAGACATTCCACAAGAAGCGTCAACCACTACCATATTATCAATTACAATGGCTGGAGGGCCAGTGATATTTACAGTAGTAGAAACCGAACAACCGCCTGCATCAGTCACGGTAACATCATACGATGAACCGCCACATAAACCAGTCACGGTGGCTCCAACAGTACCATTGCTCCATACAAAAGTAAATGGAGCCGAACCACCTACAACAGTGGCTGTAGCTGAACCATCACAAACATTGAAACAGTTGGCTCCGGTACCCGTTGCCGATATTGTCATGTTTGTAGGTTCGGTAATGTTAAAGGTATCTAAACTAGTACACCCATTTCCATCGGTAGTGGTAACTATATAGGTACCTACACAAAGTGCAGTAATATTTGAACCCGAAGCGCCATTATCCCAAGCGTAAGTATAGGTTCCTGAACCACCCGTAGTGGTCAAAGAAATTGACCCATCACATACGCCATTACAAGATGCGTTAACAAGCGTTTCGGTATTGGTAATTTTCGTTGGTTCGGTTAATGTATCCGATACAATCATGATACAACCCGAAGCATCGGTAATAGTTACGGTATAAATTCCTGCACACAGCATATTAGCAGTGTCAGCAGTTGACCCGTTAGACCATGCATAAGAGTATGGAGTTGTTCCTCCTGCCGGAATTACTTGTAGAGAACCATCACAAGTTCCAAAACAAGTTGGTAAAGTTTCCGTAAATGAAGCTGATGTTGGTCCACCAGTATTACTAACTGCTGATGACAATACCACAGTACAACCAGCACCATCCGTAATAGTTACGGTATATGAACTTGGACATAAATTCATGATGGTAGCTAACGTACTTCCGTTGGACCATAAATAAGTGTATGGTCCACCATCACCGCCAGCAACATTCGTTACGGCAATTTGTCCGTCACAAATACCACAAGTAGCGTTTGTTGGTGTTAGGGTTGCAGTAATAACAGCTGGTTCACCCAATACCATTGAGGTATTGCTAGTACAACCATTGGCATCCGTTACGGTTACTGTATAAGTACCGGCACATAAAGATCCATTTACATCGGTTGTGATTCCATTAGACCAAGAATAAGTGTAAGGAGAAGAACCCCCTGTTGTTATTGCAGTAAGTACTCCATCGCAAACCGCGTTACACGATATTGGAGTAGTCATTACAATACTTAAAGAAATTGCACTTGGCTCGTTAATAACATAGGTATCAATGGCAGAACAAGAATTTGCATCGGTAGTGGTTACGGTATAAGAACCAGCACATAAACCGGTAAGAGAATTACCCGTTGACCCATTGCTCCAAGCATAGCTGTATGTACCTGCACCACCCGTTGTGGTCAACGTAATTGACCCATCACAAGTAGCATTACATGTAGCATGAACTAATACCTCGGTATTCATAATCAACGTTGGTTCTACTATAGTATCTGTTCCAATAAACACACACCCATTTGCATCAGTAACGGTAACAAAATAAATACCAGCGCAAAGTGCATTTTCAGTATCGGTTGAACCACCACTAGACCATGCATAAGAATAAGGTAATGTTCCTCCGGTTGGAACCACGGTCATGCTACCATCACAAACGCCATTACAAGATGGGTTTGCTACAGTTATTGGAGCCGTTGAAGGTCCGCCTGTATTACTAATAGGTGTTGATATTATTGTGTTACATCCATTTCCATCTGTAATGGTAACCGTATAGGTACCTGCGCATAAATTAGAAATCGTAGGTGTAGACTGCCCATTTGACCAAGCATAAGTATAAGGACCACCGTCACCACCTGCGGTTCCGGTCATAGCAATAGAACCATCACATGCACCACATGTCGCATTTGTTGGTGTGGCAGTTGACGTAATCGCTGCTGGTTCTGTAATTGCCATAGTGGCTGTTTGGGTACACCCATTTGCATCGGTAACCGTAACGGTATGGCTTCCGGCACATAATCCTACGGCAATAGTTCCAGCACCTCCATTAGACCAAGTCATAGTGTAAGGACCTGTACCACCTGTAGCAGTTGCCGTCATTTCTCCGTCACATGTTCCGTTACACGAAATCGTTCCAGTAATAACTAGAGAAACCGCAATCACGGTTGGTTCTGTAATATTAAAGGTATCAATTTTGGTACACAAGTTTGCATCGGTAGTGGTAACCGTATAGGTTCCAACACATAAAGAAGATACCGAATTACCAGTTGTACCTGAACTCCAAGCATAACTATAAGGAGTACTTCCTCCACTTGTAACTAATGAAATAGCTCCATCACAGACACCATTACAAGATGCATTCGTTATCGTTTCTGTTGTAACCATTGGTGCTGGGTCAGTAAGTGTTTCACTTGCTACTAACTCACAACCATTGGTATCGGTAACTGTTACGGTATATGTTCCTGCAGATAATCCCGTTTCTGTTACGGAAGAACCGCCACTTGACCACGCATAGGTGTAAGGTGTTGCTCCACCGGTAGCAGTAATTGATATAGTTCCATTGCTTCCTCCATTACAAGATGGATTAGTGGATGTAAATACTGGATTTCTTGGACCCCCTCTATTACTAATATTTTGGGTAAATACGGCTGAACAACCTGAGCCATCGGTAACGGTCACGGTATAAGTTCCAGCACATAATAAAATTACTGTATTTGGAAATGGAGGTAATTGGAATCCACCACTCCACGCATAGGTATATGGTCCGCCATCACCACCAGAAGTAGCCGTAGCTCTAATTCTACCATTACAAATTCCGCATAAAGCATTTCTTGCATCTAATGTAGTGGTAATTGGTGTAGGCTCAAAAATAGTATCTGTTTCTACCAAGCTACAACCTCTTGCATCGGTAATGGTTACGGTATAATTTCCAGCACACAAATTGGTGATTGCTGCACTTGTAGCTCCATTAGACCATGCATAGGAATAAGGTGACGTTCCACCTGCTGGTACCGCTGTAATCTGACCGTCACAATTGGCGTTACAAGTAGCATTCACAATGGTAGGCGTATTTGTAATAGCAGTTGGTTCTGCTAATACTATTGTATCCAATGTGCTACATGCATTTGCATCTACTATGTTTACAATGTAAGTGCCTGCACACAATCCTGTTTTTACGGCTGTTGTATCATTTCCTGGCCATATAACGGTGTAAGGAGCTGTTCCGCCCGTAATTGTTGCACTAACCACTCCATCACATACTCCGTTACAAGAAATTGCTCCGGTTTCTACTAAGTTGGCAACTATAGGAGATGCATCATTAATAACAATAGTAGCGGTACTTGAACAACCGTTTGCATCGGTCACGGTTACGGTATGCGAACCGGCACATAATCCGGTTTCCGTTGTTCCATTTCCACCACTAGGCCATGCAATGGTCAGTGGATTTGTACCTCCTGTTAAAGTTATATCTGCAACTCCATCACAAACTCCATTACAAGAAACATGAGAAGTCACATTTGTAATAATCACAATGGTAGTTGGATTTGCTATGCGAACGGTAATGGTATCGAAACACGCATTGGCATCCGTTACGGTAACAACATAATCACCGGCACACAAATTATTTTGTGTAGAACCAGTTAATCCACCCGGCCAAGCAAACGTCATTGCCGGAGTACCTCCTGAAGCAATTATGGTAGCAGCCGCATCACATACACCTCCACATGACATCGGAGTAATATTGGCCGTTAGTACAATTGCATTTGGTTGGGTAATATCAAACGTGGTCACCACTGAACATAAATTAGCATCGGTAGTGGTTACACTATAATTACCTGCTCCTACATTGGTAATGATAGCGGTTGTTTGTCCAGAACTCCATACATAACTATAAGGTGCAGTTCCACCTGTAGTTGCTGCCGTCAAGGTAGCCGTTGTATCACCAAAACAAAGAATGGTACCTGTTTGGGTAATGGTGGTTACCACCGGTGTTGGTTCTGTAATAACAATGGTGTCTAATTTAGTACATGAGTTTCCATCGGTAGTTGTTACAATATATTGACCTGCACATAAATTATTATTCGTTGCGCCTGCAATTCCGTTAGACCATGCATAAGTATAAGGACTTGTTCCACCTGATGCCGATACAGTTACCTGTGCATCACATACACCACCACAAGAAATTCCTTGATCTAGGTTTATGGTTGCCACGATAGCCGTTGGTTCTGTTAAGGTAATAGTATCGTTAATGGTACATGTGTTCGCATCGGTAATAGTAATCACGTATTGCGTATTTGCACATAAAGCAGTTGCGGTATCATTTACGTTAGTTACCCCGGCAGGCCAAGCTATGGTGTATGGAGCAGTTCCTCCTGTTGGCGTGTAGGTAGCTGACCCATCACAAGTACCATTACAAGTAATTGGCGATACAATCGTTTGATTTGCTACAATAGCTGTTGGTTGTGTAATAATAAATGATGCCGTATCGGTACATCCATTCGCATCAGTAACGGTCACAATGTATGTACCCGCTCCAAGATTGGAAATAGTTGGCGTAGTTGCTCCACTTGACCATACGTATGAATAATTTGGAGTACCACCCGTACTTGCAGCTACTAATTCAGCGGTAGGTGTACCACCACAAGAAATAAATGCGGTTTGAGAAATTGTTACATCCAATACAGTAGGTTGAGTAATCATTATTGTAGCTGTAGCAGTACAAGAATTTGCATCCGTAACCGTAACTGAATAGCTACCAGCAGCAACGCCTGTTAAATTATCAGTAACCGCACCATTAGACCATAAATAGGTGTAATTAGTCGTTCCACCTGTTACGGTGCTTGAAATACTTCCGGTTAAATCACCATTACATTGAATACTACCATTTTGAGCTAATGTTACCGCCAACACAGCCGGCTCATTAATTACTACAGAAATAGTATTGCTACAGTTATTACCATCGGTTGCCGTAACAGTATACGTTCCGCCACATAAAGCGGTTTGCGTTCCACCAGTAAGACCACCAGGCCAAGTAATTACAATAGGAGCGCTACCACCAGTAGCAGCCACTGTTGCATTTCCATCACAAACTCCGTTACAAGAAACATGTGAAGTAACCGTAGAAGTCATCACCAATGCGGTGGGTTCTACTAAAACAATAGTATCAATAATCGAACAGGCATTTCCATCGGTAATCGTTACCATATAAGTACCTGCACATAAATTGGATTGAGAAGTTCCGGTCAACCCGCCTGGCCAAGCAAAAGTGTATCCTGGAGTACCACCTGCAGCTGCAATGGTTATTACTCCGTCACAAACGCCATTACAACTAATAGGTGTATTGATGGTATTTGATGCGGTAATTGCAGATGGCTCAGTGACAATCTGTGTTGCCGTTCCGGTACATCCATTACCATCGGTGGCAGTAACGGTATATGTTCCGCCACCAAGACCTGCGTTGGTTGCGCCTACTGTTCCGTCTGACCATAAATACGTGTATGTATTCGTGCCTCCAGCAGCGGCAGCCACTAAATTTACATTTGCATCACCTGCACAAAGGTTGGTGCCAGTTGTGCTGATAGTTACAGTAACCGGAGTTGGTTCTGCTAAATTTTGACTTGCTGTAGCGGTACAATTATTACCATCAGTTATGGTTACAGTATAGGTAGCTCCACCACATAATAAATTTATGCTAGCACCAGTAGAACCGTTTGACCAAACGTATGTAAAAGGAGCTGTTCCGCCCGTAGCAGTAGCTGTTAATTGACCATCACATACTCCACCACAAGAAATGGCCTGATCCACAGAAATGCTGGCAGTTAACAAAGTTGGTTCTGTTAAGTTTATTGGTTCTACTATTTGACAATTGTTACCATCTGTAATGGTTACGCTGTAGGCTGTTCCTCCACATAAATTTGTTGCCGTATTACCTGCAGTGGTCATGCCAGCTTGCCAAGTAACGGTATATGGCGCAGTTCCTCCTGAAGGAGCAACGGTAACTTGACCATCACAAACTCCATTACAAGATATTTGAGTATCAATAGTTAAATTAGCAACAACTGGTGTTGGCTCAGTCACTGTTAAACTTTTCACATCCGTACATCCATTTGCATCGGTCACGGTAACAGAATAATTACCAGCACCGATTCCTGCATTTACGGGAATGGTTACGCCATTAGACCAAGCGTAAGTATATCCTGCCGTTCCACCCGAAGCACTTGCGGTAAGGCTAGCCGTTAAATCTCCATTACAAAGAATAAATGCCGTTTGAGTTATTGCACCAACTAACGGAGTTGGTTCAGTAATTACCACCTGATCGGTAGCCGTACAATTGTGCGCGTCTGTTACGGTAAGAATATATGTTCCAGCACCTACATTGGTTAAATTAGCAGATGTTTGTCCGGTAGACCAAGCGTATGAATACGCTACTGTACCTCCTAAAACGGTGGAGTTTATGGTAACCGTGTTATCTCCATTACATAAAATAGTTCCTACTGTTGCTAATGAAACCGTCAATACAGCCGGCTCTATTAAAATTACATTTTGAACAATAGAACAAGACCTAGCATCGGTAATGGTAACATCATAAACACCAGAACAAAGTCCTGTTTGGGTAGCACCTGTTAAACCTCCTGGCCATGCATAGGTTAATGGAGCAGTACCACCGGCACCATTAATAGTTACGCTACCATCACAAACTCCATTACAAGAAATAGGTGAATTAATAGTAGCTGAAGATGTAATTGCAGGTGGATCAGAAATAATAATTTGACTCGTAACAGTACATGATTTTGCATCGGTAACCGTTACATTATACGTTCCTGCACATAAGTTGCTATGCGTAGAAGTTGCCGGCAAGGCATTATCCCAAGTATAGGTGTAAGGTGCTTGACCTCCTACCGAAGCAATAGAAATACTCGCATCACAAACACCTGGACAAGAAATTGCATTAGTCAAGGTAATTGTAGGCACAATTAAATCCGGTTGATTTACAGTTGCAGTGGTTGTAGCGGTACATCCATCTCCTACCGAAGTAACGGTAACTGTGTATGTTTGCGCACTTAAGTTAGTTACCGTTGCAGTAACCTGACCAGCCGCAGGAGCAGGAGCCCATGCATAAGTAAAAGTACTAGCACAATTACCAAAACGAACATTTGGACGATTAGATGAAGTACCTGTCATACTAGTACTTGAACAAACCGTACTTGTATTATCGTGATAATATCTTACCGATTGATTTGTAGTGGGTGTAAATCTGGTAGTTGCATTACCACTACCTGTGGCAGTTGGGTTGTTGAAACAAACTTCAACCACAATATTTGAAATACCATCCCATGAATATTTCACATCAAAAACATGGGTATTCCAACCCGTAGATACGGAGTGTGTTTTAGGCGTAAACACTTCAGTCAATCCTGTTTGCCAAGCTGTAGTTAAATCTGTGGCGCTAGTACATCCCATTCGAAGGGTGTAATTAGCATAATTAAGCGTGGTTCCAATAGACTCCACATAAAAAGCCAATGAACTTATCGTTCCTGGCAACACACCAGCAGCCGTAAGTTCTGCTTCCGTAAAAAGTATTTGATGACGAGCACCGTTATTACTGTTCCCGTACGGAGCAGGATATGTGGTAAATAAATTTGTACCTGTGCCTGTTCCCAATTCTACAGAAACGGGAGAAGCACACGCATCTGTACTTACTCCACAGGCTGGGTTAGCACTCACATAAATCGCCCCATCAGAACCTCCAAAACAAGTTACAGAATCAGTGCTGTCTACTACAATTGTAGGAGGTGTTGGTGCTTGAACCACTGCATTAATAATTCCTGTACAACTATTTGCATCGGTAACAGTTAGGGTATATGAACCTGCACAAACATTGGCTATATCTTTTGTTGTTGCACCATTACTCCATAAATAAGTTAGTGGTGAGGCACCTCCAAAAACAGAGGTAGAAACTCCACCCACACAGGTAGTAGAACAATCATCATCATCAATATTGGTAATGGAGACTGAAATTGGAAATGCATCTTGAATAATGAATAACGTATCCCATGTATTTGTAGACGGATCGGGATCACCTAAATCTGTTACTCGTAAGCCATAAAATCCAGCACATAAACCCGTAATACTTGGCAACCCTTGACAACACCAAGAGCCAGTTGGAGCCCAAGTGTAAGCATACGGCCCCACACCACCAGAAGCTATCACATCAGCGGTTGCGTCACACACCCCGTTACAAGATATATTGGTAGTAGTTAAAGCACCTGTTAAACTATTTGGTTGCGGAATAATAATTTGAACCGCCAAAGAATTCACACCCGATACTGGGCAGGCACTATCACTGGCTTGATAAGTAACAGTGTTATTTGTATTCATTCCTGCAGGAACTGTCCAACAAACGGTAGCTACCACTGGATTTGTTCCAGTCATGGTTACTGTAGCACCAGGCAAAGCAGAAGCTGCATTTGTTACAACGGTTAAAGTATCTAATGGATTTGAATCTGAAAACGACACATCGTAACAAAATTGGTCGCCCACATTTGCGGTAATTTGAAGTGTTCCGGTTTTAGAGGCAGTACCCACCGTATTGACTAAGTTGGACACATCAGCAGGGTTGGAAGGAATGGTATTGGTACAATTTAATACCACAAATTGAATATCTCTTTCTACCGTTGAAATTACTTGTCCCGCTCCATTGTATTCCGTTACTTGAGTTACAATAATGAAATTTCCCGTAAGAACAGGTGTGAAATTCAACTCCCCTGTAGCTGGATTAATAGTTATTCCTGGAATTGGTGCAACTGATGAATAACCAGCATTATACCCCAAAAAGGAATTTGTATTTGTTCTGGCACCAACCAGTGCATAAACGATACTATCTCCATCATTTTCTACCACTCCGTAGTTATAATTCACGGACTGATTTAAACATACGTAAGGAATGGGAGGCGCTGTGTATTCAGGAGAACTGTTGTTTGGATACAACGTAGAGTTTAAGGTAGCATCGATATAATAGAAGTTGGTACCTCCTGGTATATTAACGGCTGTGTTCCGACAACATTGGCGATACGAAAAAGTATAATCCGAACAATGGGTAGATAACTGAATAATAGCACTATAAATATATTTCTGCATTCCGGGTAATGAACCTCCATTACACGTACTCAAATTTATTTGGCTTGGACAAATTTGGGAAACTTCCGATCCGCCCGAGTTTTGCAATGGTAAATTTAGGTTTTGAGTACCGGTACAAGAACTATTTATACGGATATTCATGGAACTCGACATTCCCACACCACTACAATCCCGATAGAGAGTCATGGTAACCAAGAAAGAATCATTTCCTAAATGTGCATACGTAATTTCTCCCCCTGCAATATGGGTTGCTGATGCGGTGGAGGGAAGTAGCCATGAAAGACTAATGATGGATAAAAGGAGTATTATTTTTCTCATAGAATGCGATATGAATAGGTGCAATATACTTCGTTCGTTTAGTTTGTTTATTCACAATTTGTACAAATAATAGACGCACAAACGCACCTATTAGTTGCCAAAATATAAAGGCACTAAAATACACGTAAAAATTGTTAATAAAAATTTTTTTCTAACCGATTAAATTCCCTGGGTTGGAGGACGGTGAACCGTGTAGTAAACTCAACTCACCATTTTCGTTTTCAGCCATTAACAGCATGCCTTCAGAAACGACTCCTCGTATTTTTCGAGGAGGTAAATTCATTAGAACCACCACTTGTTTATTCACTATTTCTTCGGGTGTAAACTGCTGAGCAATACCCGAAACAATGGTTCTAACATCAATTCCGGTATCTACTTTAAGTTGCAATAGCTTATCCGCTTTTTTTACTTTTATAGCTTCCACTACTTTTCCAATTCTCAAATCCATTCCTTGAAAATCTTCGAAACTGATGTTTTCTTTTTGTGATAAAACGGGCTTTTTCTGGGCTTCTTTTTCCTTTTCAGCCTTCCGAATGTTCAGTTTTTCCACCTGTTTTTCGATAATTTCGTCTTCAATTTTAGAAAACAAAAGCGCAGGCTTCTCAAATTGGGCCCCAGTCTTCAATAAATCAACGTTTCCAGCAAATGACCAATCTCGTTTAGGCTCCCCTAAAAAATGATTTATTTTATCACAGGTATTCGGTAAAAAAGGTTGCAATACAATAGCCAAATTCGCTACTATTTGGTTGGAAATATGCAAAATCGTTTCCACTCTTTTTGGATCTGTTTTCGCCAATTTCCATGGTTCGGTATCTGCCAAATACTTATTTCCTAATCGAGCCATTTTCATCGCTTCGGCCAAGGCTTCCCTGTACTTATGCGATTTTATTTTTTCGCTAATATTACCAGGAATTTCAGCGATTTCTTTTTGAACGTTTTGGTCCAATTCTGTCAACTCACCAAGGGCTGGCATTACACCTTCATAATACTTATTGGTAAGTACCAAAGATCTGTTTATGAAGTTTCCTAAAATTGCAACCAACTCATTATTTACTCGAGATTGGTAGTCTTTCCAGGTGAATTCACTATCCTTATTTTCAGGAGCTATGGAGGTTAATACGAATCGTAATTCATCCTCTTTTCCTTGAAATTCTTCAATGTATTCGTGTAGCCAAACCGCCCATTCTCTGGACGTTGAAATTTTATCCCCTTCCAAATTCAAAAATTCATTGGCGGGCACATTATATGGTAAATTATATTCACCATGCGCTTTCAATAAAATCGGAAAAATAATGGCATGAAACACAATATTGTCCTTCGCAATAAAATGCGTTAAATGTGTGTTTTCATCTTTTTTCCAATAGTCTTCCCAGTTTTTTCCATGGTCTTTTGCCCATTGTTTGGTAGCTGAAATATAGCCAATTGGCGCATCCAACCACACGTACAATACTTTTCCTTCTGCATCTTTTAACGGCACAGGAACACCCCAATCCAAGTCACGTGTCATGGCACGCGCACCCAATCCACCATCAATCCAACTATTGCATTGACCAATTACTTGGTTTCGCCATTCTTTGGGTAAATGTTGTTGAACACCTTCTAAATTCCCCTCATTAATCCATTCTTTTAGCCATTTTTCATCCCGATTCATCGGCAAATACCAATGCTTGGTTTTTCTCATTTCAGGAGATTTCCCTGACAAGGTAGATTTTGGGTCAATTAACTCGGTTGGACTTAACGCTGACCCACATTTTTCACATTGATCACCGTAGGCATTTTCATTACTACATTTAGGACATGTTCCGGTAACATATCTATCGGCTAAAAACTGATTATATTCCTCGTCATAAAACTGTTCCGATTCTTCAATTTCAAACACGTCATTTTCGGCTAATTTCAAGAAGAATTCGGACGCTGTTTCATGATGTAACGCGGAGGAAGTACGATGGTAAATATCAAAGTCAATTCCAAAATCCTGAAACGCTTGCTTATTAATTTCGTGGTACTTATCCACAATTTCTTGAGGAGTAATCCCCTCCTTTTTAGCTCGTAAAGTAATGGCTGCCCCATGCTCATCCGAACCGCAAACAAAAACCACATCCTCTTTATTCATGCGCAAAAACTTCACATAAATATCAGCTGGTAAATAGGCCCCAGCAATATGACCAATATGAAGCGGGCCATTTGCGTAAGGCAAGGCCGATGTTACGAGATGTCTTTTTGGATTTGTGGTCATTCTATTTTGTTTGATTTAAGAGCGCAAATATAGTACGGCTCAGGCAATTTCGCGCTTTTTTTCAAATAGAAATTGGAGGGTGACGAGGGCTTTTATCGCTGGCTTTTTGATGAAGACTTTTGGTGATGGCTGTTGCTTACTCTTCTTTTCTGTGCTTGACTTTGCGCTGCTGTTTCACGCAAAAACCGCTAAGAAGCGCTAAGCTCGCTAAGGGTGTTGGTCCTGAAGATCCAATCGCCAACCCAATTTCAACTATTATTTAATTGTTTTCCTAAAAAACGCTTTCTTTAATCTTATACAATTTCTCGGCTGTCTCCCATAATTCTTCGCGATGATTTGGGTGTGCTATATTTATTAATGCTTTGATTCTCTGATAAATATTTTTTCCGTATAGATTGGCTACACCCCATTCGGTAACTACATAATGCACATGTGCTCTGGTGGTTACCACACCTGCACCTTCATGTAGAGTAGCTACAATTCTACTTATTCCTTTATGCGTTTGCGATGGTAAGGCAATTATTGGTTTTCCCCCTTCCGACAAGGCCGCTCCTCTAATATAATCCATTTGTCCACCAACGCCAGAATACATTTTTGTACCAATACTATCGGCACATACCTGACCGGTAATATCTACCTCAATGGCACTATTAATTGCTACTACTTTTGGGTTTTGACGAATATTTGCTACATCATTTACCCATTCGGCATCTGCCATATAGAACATCGGATTATCATCAATAAAATCGTACAATTTTTGGGAGCCTAAAGCAAACCCACAAGTTACCTTTCCGGGGTGCGATTTCTTACATTTTCCATTTATCACCCCTCTTTGAATAAGGTCTACTACTCCATCCGAAATCATTTCTGAATGTACCCCTAAATCCCGATGATGAATTAATTGACTCAATGCCGCATCCGGAATGGCTCCAATACCCATTTGAAGCGTGGAACCATCTTCAATCATTTCGGCTATATACTTACCAATTTGAATTTCGGCTTCGGTAGGTATCGGTCTTCCATGCGATGGCAATGGCGTATCTACCTCTACAAAACTGTCTAACTTAGAAATATGAATCACCCCTTCGCCATGTGTTCTGGGCATTTGTTTATTTACCTGGGCAATCACGTATTTAGCAGAATCCATGGCTGCTTTAGTGGCTTCTACCGAAACACCCAACGAGCAAAATCCATGACGATCGGGAGGCGACACCGAAATTAAAGCCACATCGATTTTTAGCACATTTCTACGAAACATCATGGGCACCTCACTTAAAAACACCGGTACATAGGATGCGTTTCCTTGCGTTTGTGTGGCTTTTCGAAGATTTGGCCCTACAAATAGGGAATTCACATAAAAGCTATCTCGATATTTTTTATCGGCATAAGGCGCACTTCCTTCAATATGCAGATGCATAATTTCTACTCCTCTAAGCTCATCAGCTCGGGCAGTCAGCGCATTAATTAACTCTTGGGGAGCTGCGGCTCCAGTATGAATATAAATTCGGTCGTTTGACTTTACTATTTTTAATGCCTGCTCAGGCGATACAGCGGTGTACATGGTGATATATTTAATCTGCAAATTTACACTAACATCAATGCAAAAAGAGTGATTTTAGTGGGTGTAGGTATTGGGCAAATGTTAGTTTTTAATCACTTTTCTTTGGAATGGATAGATTCAAATAGTTGACCCATCCTAATTCCGCTTTCTCCATTTTGGTTAACTATTCTTAAATAAATTCAATTCATAGAAAACAATCCATTTATCAACGCGTTATTTGTTCAAAACTATTAGGAAAGGTATCGGCAGTACTCCGAATCATTCTGAACTTTGTAAGTTGATAAACACGGTATAGAAACATTTTTGAAATAGCACAATCATTCCTCTCGTAAAATTCTTATTTGTAATGCTTTACGTACGAAATGGCAAATCAAAAAAAACACACACAACAGATGAAATTAAAAAATATTTTGAACGGAGTAATGGTAGCTTTGGTAGCCGCTTCATTTACGGCTTGTGTTCCAGCCAAAAAAGTTAGTGAGATTACAGACAACTATGAAAAATGTGAAGAAAATCGCTCGTATTTAGCAGGCGAAAACGCTCGATTAGACAAAGCCAACACAGAAAATTCAGCCAATTTAAAAAGAACTACTGCCAAGATGGAACAATTGGCAAAAGACACCGCTCGCTTGGGAGAGCAATACCGACAATTGCAATACCAACATAAGAAATTACAAGATTTGAATGTGGCTATTTTAGCGAAACAGGATGTGCTCATTTCTGGCTCTCGTAAAGAAAATACCGAATTAATGACTCAACTTCTAAAAGCGCAGGAGGATTTGCAATCGAAAGAAGATAGCTTGAAAATTTTAGCCTATGACTTAAAACAACAACAAGGTGAATTACGCGTGTTAAACACAAATCTTAAAACTAGAGAGGCAAGAGTTAACGAATTGGAAGATTTATTGGCACAAAAAGATGCCGCAGTAAACCAACTTAAAAATCAAATGAAGGAAGCTTTGGTGGGTTTTGAAGATAAAGGAATAACCGTAGAACAAAAAAACGGAAGAGTTTATGTTTCTATGGAAGCTCAACTTCTTTTTGGTAGTGGAAGTACCGCTGTAGGCCCAGAAGGAAAGACCGCAGTTGTGCAATTAGCCAAAGCCTTAGAAGGGCAAGAAGACCTTACCGTTTTGGTTGAAGGCCATACGGATAGTGACAAAATGAGTGGCAAAGGCGCTATTAAAGACAACTGGGAATTATCCTCAAAAAGAGCGATATCAGTAGTAAGAATCATGCTTGCTAATAGTGACTTAGACCCGGCTATTTTAACTGCTGCTGGTCGTGGTGAATTTAGTCCAATAGCGGAAAACAACTCCAAAGAAAATAAAGCTAAAAATCGTAGAATTGAGGTTATCTTAACTCCAAATTTGGATAAATTATTTGAAATTTTGGATAACGGAAGTGATGCGAAATCTGAAAATAAAGGTGAATAGTTGACCAAAAATTACGATGTTTCACTTTTTAGTGAAAGTAAACGCTCGATTAAATAAAAAATCCCGTTCTGTTACGATGTAAAAGAACGGTTTTTTTTTGCCCTATTTTCCATCCGTACCTGCTAAATTCCATATTATTGTAACGCATCAATGGTAACACCTCCTCACATAAAAGAAATAGTTAAAAATCTGCCTAAAAAGCCAGGTGTTTACAGGTTTTACGACAAGGATAGAAAAATTCTGTATGTAGGTAAAGCCAAGTTTTTAAAGAACCGAGTTTCATCCTATTTCAATAAAATTAAATACGAAAATCATAAGACCAAACTTCTAGTTCGGAAAATTGACCATATTGAATACATCGTAGTGGAAACCGAATATGAGGCTTTACTACTTGAAAACTCGCTAATTAAAAAGCATCAGCCCCATTATAATGTGGCACTTAGAGATGACAAAACCTACCCTTGGATCTGCATTAAAAAAGAACCTTTTCCACGTGTGTTTTCTACCCGAAACATCATTAAAGATGGGTCGGAATATTATGGCCCCTACGCCTCCGTTCGAATGATGCATACGGTATTAGGTATCATCTCAAAACTATACAAACTAAGGACTTGCGCTTATAATTTGTCACAAACCAATATTGCGAATAAAAAATATCGTTTGTGTTTGGAGTACCATATTGGCAATTGTTTGGGTGGATGCGAAGGCAAACAATCGGAATACGAATACGACAAAAGCATTTCAGAAATCCGGCATATTTTAAAGGGTAATTTGGGTGATTTAACCCGCGATTTGAAAACCACCATGGTGGGATTTGCCGAAAATTTGGAATTTGAAAAAGCGCATGAACTTAAAGAACGGATCGGATTATTAGAGAATTATCAAGCAAAATCTACCGTTGTGAATTACAAAATTCACGATGTAGATGTATTTAGTATTGTATCGGATAGCTACGCAGGATATGTGAATTTTTTGAAAATAAATAGCGGTGCGGTAGTACAATTACATACCTTAGAAATTCGTAAAAAACTAGAAGAATCGGATGAGGAATTACTAACCATGGGTATTGCCGAAATTCGTCAAAAATTTGAAAGTCAATCGAAAGAATTATATTTATCTCAACCCATATCGGTTCAGATAGAAGGCCTAAAAATCAGTGTCCCTAAAATTGGCGACAAGAAAAAACTGATTGATATGTCGCTAAGAAACGCGAAATATTTCATGATGGACCGCTACAAAGCCATGGAAAAAGTGGATCCAGAAAATCACCAAAACAGGGTCATGAAACAGGTCCAAAAAGATTTGAGATTAAAGGAATTACCTACCCATATTGAATGTTTTGACAATTCTAATATACAAGGAGAATTTCCGGTAGCCGCTTGTGTGGTTTTTAAAAATGGAAAGCCTTCTAAAAAAGATTACCGCCATTTCAATATCAAAACCGTAGTAGGACCGGACGACTTTGCTTCTATGGAAGAGGTGGTATATCGCAGATATAGTCGGTTAATCAAGGAGGGAGAACCCTTACCGCAACTCATCGTTATTGATGGAGGCAAGGGGCAATTGCACTCGGCCATTAACAGCCTAGAGCGACTTGGATTAATGGGGAAACTTGCCGTTGTAGGTATTGCTAAAAGATTGGAAGAAATCTATTTTCCGGGAGATTCTATTCCTATTTACCTAGATAAACGGTCGGAAAGTTTGCGAATCATTCAATTTTTAAGAAATGAAGCGCACCGTTTTGGAATTACGCATCATCGCCAACAAAGAGGAAAAAGCATCGTAAAAAGCGAGCTGCATAGCATTAAAGGAATTGGCCCTAAAAACTCGCAAGAATTACTTACTAAAATAGGATCTGTAAAACGAATTAAAGAAGCTACTTTAGATGAACTTTCCTTGGTTATTGGAGAGGCTAAAGCCAAAATTGTGTGGCTCTATTTTCAGAAAAAAGAGTCTTAATCGGTATTCATTTAATCAAATAATGGGAAGACATGGAAATGCCATCTCCCTAGTTTATGAGAACTATTTCTTACGTAAAGCACAATTCATAATAATTTGAGGTTTTTATCCATTTTCCATCCATTTTGCCATAAAATCATCAAATTCATGAATTAAACGGCAATAAATCCAATATTTTCATTGATTATTGAAAAAAAAATACTTGCAGGTCAAGAATTTGTATAACATTGCCGAAACAACTTTTCTCACGTATGAAAATAACAATTGGGCGTAACGATAGGGCTGATTTTCCAGAATTAAACCTTCAAGATATTCAGGTAAAAGTGGATACTGGGGCATATACCTCATCTATTCATTGTCACGACATTTCCGAATGCGAAATAGATGGAATTAAACAAATTGAATTTTTTCTACTAGATCCATCGCATCCAGAATATAATAATGAGAAATTTACCTCAAAAAACTACAAAAAGAAACGCATAAAAAATTCTTCTGGTAGTTCTCAAGAACGGTTCATTATTACCACAACTATTCTTATTTTTGGAGAAGTAATACCCATAGACCTTTCTTTGAATGAGCGCAGTGAAATGAAATTCCCAATTTTGCTTGGTAGAAAATTATTAAATAAAAGGTTTATAGTAGATACCTCTAAAAAAAATCTATCTTACAAAAGAAATATTTAAAAAAATAAAAACTTATGAAAATTGCCGTTTTATCCAGAAATCCTAATTTATACTCCACCAGAAGACTAGTTGAGGCTGGAAAGAAAAAAGGACATGAAATGATTGTTGTGGATCATTCCAAATGTATCATTGAATTGGAAAAAAAGAGTCCGAAAATATTTTATAAAGGACAGTACTTGAATGATATAGATGCTATTATTCCTAGAATTGGAGCTTCCGTTACATTTTACGGTACGGCAGTGGTTCGTCAATTTGAAATGATGAAGGTATTTTCAGCAGTTGAGTCTCAAGCATTAGTACGTTCAAGAGACAAATTAAGAAGCTTGCAAATATTAACACGTGCAGGAGTAGGTCTTCCAAAAACGGTATTTACAAACTATGCTAAAGATGTAGATCATGTTATTGACTCTATAGGTGGTGCACCATTAGTAATAAAATTACTAGAAGGAACACAAGGATTAGGCGTAGTATTAGCAGAAACTAAAAATGCCGCTAGTTCTATTTTAGAAGCTTTTAACGGACTAAAAGCCCGTGTAATCACCCAAAAATTTATTAAGGAATCTGGAGGCGCAGACATTCGTGCATTTATTGTGGATGGAGTGGTTGTAGGTGCTATGAAACGTCAAGGTAAAGAGGGCGAATTTAGATCCAATTTGCATAGAGGTGGGTCTGCTACAATTATTGAGTTAACCGATGAGGAAGATACAACTGCAAGAAAAGCAGCCAAAGCAATGGGATTAGGTATTGCAGGGGTAGATATGTTACAATCCTCTTCTGGCCCATTGGTATTGGAAGTAAATTCTTCTCCGGGGTTAGAAGGTATTGAGGCAGCAACCAACAAAGATATCGCTTTAGAAATCATTAGATTCATCGAAAGAGATGCATAACGAGGACATCGTTATTCTTGGCAAGACTATTAAAGCCGGAGAAAGTGCTACACTAGATTTAGAGGTCGCAAAACTTCACACTAGGACTCCTATTTCGGTCCCTATTATTGTGGAACGCGCTAAGAAAAGCGGCCCCACCGTATTAATAATGGGAGGGGTTCATGGAGATGAGGTCAACGGAGTGGCAATAGTACGTGACATTATTCAAAACAAAATCAATAAACCAACGCATGGAACCGTTATTTGTATCCCTGTGTTTAATGTATTTGGATATCTAAATCTGTCTAGAGAATTTCCAGATGGTAGAGATTTAAACCGAATGTTTCCTGGATCCGCAAACGGTTCTTTGGCAAGTCAATTTGCCTACGAGTTTATTAAGGAAATCGCCCCATTGGTGGACTATGTTATCGATTATCATACCGGTGGTTCCGATAGAGAGAATTTTCCACAAATTAGATGTGTTATTAAGGATGAAAAACTTTTCACTTTAGCGAAAGTATTTGGAGCTCCAGCCATAATAAATTCTAATACCATACCAAAATCTATTCGAGATGCTATTCATAAACTAGGTAAATCTATGATATTATTTGAAGGTGGAAAATCTAAAAATTTAGATGAATCTATCATCAATTGTGGCATTCAAGGAGCCGTTAATGTCCTTCGTTTTTTGGGTATGCGAAAAGGAGAGGTGGAAATAGAAAACGACCCTGTAATAATTGAAACTTCCAAATGGCTTCGTGCTTCTCATTCAGGAATGGTACGATTACTAATAACTAATGGAAGCTGGGTAACCAAAAAAACTCCGCTTGCCAGAATAACAGATCCGTATGGTGAGTTTAAAGTGCTTGTTAAAGCTCCATTTGATTGTTTCGTTTTTGGCTTAAATACTGCACCAATAGTAAATAAAGGAGACGCACTTTTCAATGTGAGCTCTACCATTTTATCTATTTAAAGTCTTCTATCTATTGGACATGTCTACTGGTTAAAAACGATTAATTCCATGCAATATTTATCCCATACCAAAGCGATCATAAATGTGTTTACTAATTGATTTGAATCATATTAAGCGCGCAATATTCGTGCTAAATAGTTACTTTAGCCTCCCCTTAATTTAAGGACATTATTACTACAAATTCACGCAACTAATACCAATATATTGAAAAAAATACTCCTTCTCGCCAGTTTATTATTCCTAGGATTTCAAGGAAAATCTCAAATACTAATTTCCATTATTTTTGGAGATAAACTCAATTCCCCCAATTTAGAATTCGGTTTAGAAGGTGGCTACAACTGGTCTCAAATATCAGGATTTCAAACCGGCACTCCCCTTTCTAATTTCAATTTAGGGTTTTATTTTGATTTTAAAATCAAGCAAGACTTTTTCATTTATACTGGTGTACTAGTTAAATCAAACATGGGTGTAGGCGAATTACAATATGCAGATCTAAACCGTATTGGAGCATCTATTTATACCGACAATAATGGAAATTATTTAGCTGGCTCGTACAGTCAAAAACTTAACTACTTTTGGGTTCCTGTTTTGGCTAAGTACCGACATAAAAGTCACTTTTTTGTGGAAGCCGGACCTCAATTTGGACTGATGTATAAAGCTAATGTAAATTTCCATGCAAAAGTGGAAGACATCACTTCCGATTTTGTGGAACAAAATAAAGACGACATTAATCGCATTGATATGGGTGCCGTAGTGGGTGCTGGATACAAATTTAAAAAAGGGCCTGGGTGGTCTGTATCCGTAAAGTATTATCAAGGATTTGTGGACGTCTACAAGAACGTTAAAAACACCAAAAATTCTGGTTTTTTTGTATCAGGATTTATTCCAATTGGAGCAAATAAGAAAACAGATAAAACCGAAAAATAATTTAGTTCATGGTTGAAAAATTACGAATAATAACGATTATTTCCATCCTTACACTTTCGGGCACATTTTCCGTTAAAGCGCAATACGCTAGTACCAAAGTGCGTCCGAAACATCAACAATATACGGATAGCTTAAAGGCACATACCTACGAAAGGATTCTTCCTATATGGGGGCAGGAGCGTATAAAAAAGGCTTTGATATTCCGTACCCATTAGGAGTTATGGCTAACGTAATTTGGATGCGTCAAAGCATTACCATAGACAATATGCAATTGGGATTAAAATCTAAAAACCAAGATATTCCGCTTACCGGTGTAGACTTTATTGAGTTTGGACAAAACACTAACACTTCCGTTTCCTATAACTTCAGACCCGACATTTGGGTGCTTCCATTTTTGAATGTGTATGGGTTATTTGGAGCCGGAAATACGAGCACGGAAGTTAATTTAGTTGCTCCCATTCAGCTGAAATCGGTAGTAGAACAAAGTCTACGAACAACAGGGTTTGGCGTAATGGGTGCAGGAGGAATTGGGCCGATTTGGATATCTGTAGATGCCAATTTTACATGGAATAAACCAGAACTATTGGACGAAGCTACCAAAGTTAATGTGCTTGGAGTTCGAATGGGGCATAGCTTTGTTTTTAAGAAACAACCAGACAGAAATATCAATGTGTGGGTAGGGGGAATGCGCGTTCACATGGCATCTGAAACCAAGGGACAAATCAAGATTAGTGATGCCATTTCTCAAAATGTATGGGATAGCAAAGACAAATTGGTAAGTGACTATTACGAGTGGTATAACGGCCTAAATCCAAACAATCCGGTGGATCGTAAAAAAATCGAAGTTGCAGACAATACCCTAACCCCAATAGTAGAAAAAATTGATGAAGCCAACGGAGATGCTATTATTCGGTACGGAATGGATAAGCAAACCAAACAACTTTGGAACATGGCTCTTGGCGCACAATTTCAATTAAATAAAGCATGGCAATTACGGAGTGAAGTAGGGTTTATTGGAGATAGAAAATCTGTATTAGTTTCATTAAACTACCGATTCCTAGGTCCTAAAACAAAAGAATTCAGATAATATGAAAAGCCTATTTCTAAGTTTATTATTTCTTGTAGGTGTTACCCCATCCATCATTTCTCAAGAACAAGAATCAACCGAAGAGCCAGAAACACAACACTTGATTTCTGCCTCATTTGGATACACTTTTATTCCTAAAGCAACCGAAATTGGTGGCACAGAAGCAAAAGGTGTTTTTGTTCCCTCTATCGGGTTTGACTATTTTTATAGAATAGCACCAAAATGGGAAATTGGAACCATGATTGACTTAGAGTTGAGCGACTATTTAATACTAGAAAAGGATTTAGAAAGAGAAAAAGCGTTGGTGGTGGCTGTGTTAGGAGCATACAAACTCACGAAACATATCAATGTTTTTGCAGGAGGAGGAATAGAGTTGGAAAATCATCATAACCTAGCTGTTTTTCGTTTTGGTACCGAGTATATTCATTATTTCAATAACGGATGGATTCTTGGTCCTGCCTTTTTTTACGACATTAAAGAAGGCTATGATACTTGGTCATTGGCTGTTGCTTTTGGAAAGGAGTTTTAGCTCAAATGGCACCAAATAATGACAACTTAAAAGTTTAATCCGACCTGAATTATTTATTTTTACCCGCCAACTAAACCTTTTACAAGGTTACAATTCGTTACAAAAATCTGCATTCCACAAATGTTAGACTATAGAATTAATAAAAACACATAAAAATCTAGGCTGAATAGCTTTATTCGCCTTTTCCAATACATGATAAAAAAGTCACACAAAGCGGGTCTTCCACCAGGTAGTTTAATTCACATTGGAGATAAGAAGACAGATCAAACCGAGGTAACTGAGGTCTTTTTCTCGAGAGATAAATATTCTGAACAGTCGTATAAGGACCTAAAAAAAATTAAAGGCCCTATTGAAACAGACCAAATGCGTTGGATTAATGTAAATGGTTTGCATGACACCGATTTGATTTCAAAAATGGGAGAGATTTTCAATCTTCATCCTTTATTGTTAGAGGACGTATTAGATACCTCCATCCGTCCAAAAGTGGAAGAATATGAAAATTACTTGTTCATGAGTTTGAAGATACTAAAAGTGGAACAAGATGAAAATTTACATTCGGTAGATCAAGTTAGTCTTATTTTAGGTCGTAATTGGTTGATTACCATCCAAGAAAAGCCTTGTAAAATATTTGATGATCTAATTGAAAGAACACGCTTGGGCAAAGGTAAAATTCCGGATAACGGTGTGGATTATTTAATGTTTCGAATCCTTGACACCATAATAGATAATTATTTATTTATTGTGGAACGCATTAACGACCAAGTATTAAGTATTGAGGAAGAGGTGATTGACAACTCGTACGAAGACTCAAGAGAAAGAATTCTGACGCTTAGAAAGCAACTCATCAATTTTAAAAAATTGGTGTTTCCTTTACGAGATAGATTGGGCTATTTTGGGAAAGAATCTAATGAATTCATTACGCAATATTGCATCCGATACTTTGCCGATGTACATGAAAATGTGAGACAAATTTTAGATGCCATTGAGTCCCAAGGAGAAATGTTGAAGAACGTTATGGAGCTCTACCAATCTGGCGTGGCCAATAAAACCAACCAGGTCATGCAATTGTTAACCATTGTTTCTACCGTGTTTATTCCGCTAACTTTTATTGCAGGAATTTATGGGATGAACTTTGAACATATGCCAGAATTAGCATGGGGATATGGCTACTTTTTCACCTTAGGGTTTATGGCCACTATTACCGCTGGAATGTTGTGGTATTTTAAAAGAAAAGGATGGTTTTAAAACAACAACGGACCGTAATTCTAGGAATTCTCTCTTTTACCGTTTTGGAATGGGAAACTGATTACTCTTAACCAAACTTGGCGAACAATAGTACTTTTGCAGAATTTATTATGCACCGAGAAAATTTCTTCACTTTTCTAACTATTTCAAAATGGTAAACGCAAAAACTGAAACATGAAGGAGTTAAGGTTCATTAAGCAAAGTCCTCTTCACTTTTTCTTAATTTCTTACTATTTCAAAAAGCAATACAAAAGACTGAAACCTGAAGGAGTTAAGGTTCACTAAGCAAAGTCCTCTTCACTTTTTCTTCATTTCTTAATGTTTCAAAAAAAGCAATACAAAAGGATGAAACATGAAGGAGTTAAGGTTCATTAAGCAAAAGTTTCTTCACTTTTTCTTCATTTCTTAATGTTTCAAAAAAAGCAATACAAAAGGATGAAACATGAAGGAGTTAAGGTTCATTAAGCAAAGTCCTCTTCACTTTTATTCATTTCTAACGGGTTCAAAAAGGGCAATGCAAAAAGGTTGAAACATAAAGGAGTTAAGACCCATTAAGCAAAAGCCTCTTCACTTTTTCTTCATTTCTTAATGTTTCAAAAGGCAAAGCAAAAAGGCTGAAACATGAAGGCATTAAGGTTCATTAAGCAAAGTCCTCTTCACTTTTCCGTTCTTTAACTTATATTTGAAAAACCATAACCAATTAATAAACAACTCATGACAAAATCAGAAATCACAGATTTATCCTACAAAATAACTGGATGCGCTATAGAGGTACATAAACAACTTGGGCCAGGTCTCTTAGAAAGTGTTTACGAAAAATGTTTAAAACATGAATTAATATCCCATGGTTTTAAAGTACAGCAACAAGTTAGTGTTCCCGTAAGCTACAAAGGAATTAGTATCGATTCAGATTTGCGTTTAGATTTGTTAGTCAATGACACAGTTGTGGTGGAGTTGAAAACCGTTGAATATGTATTACCAGTGCACGAAGCGCAACTCATGACTTACATGAAACTCTTAGAAAAGCCTCAAGGATTACTCATTAATTTTTTTACCGATAACATCACAAAATCAATGAAACCTTTTGTAAATGATTTTTTTAAAGAATTGGATGATTAAACCTCTTCAATTCTTACTATTTCAAAA
>TARA_R110002050_G_scaffold54303_4_pt1 | contig 70208 bp, 50 predicted proteins | sample TARA_R110002050 | Tara Oceans TARA_R110002050 (sample SAMEA4396988) | marine metagenome | biome: Polar Biome; feature: [DCM] deep chlorophyll maximum layer (ENVO:01000326); material: water (ENVO:00002006), including particulate matter (ENVO:01000060) such as... | depth 25 m
TTGAGTGCCTAAACGCTTTGTTTCTTTTATATGTTGGTCGGTCTCAAATTGTATTCTGGCATACTTATTTCTATTGGCGCGTTCGGCATCAATTAAACTATCGTTAAGTTTTATGTTTTCGTATAAATAAGCTTTTCCTTCATTACCTTCATGAAGCTTTGATAACATGTTTAAAGCTCTTAATACTTCTAAATAATTATTCGCTTTTTTTCCATATTCATAAGACCTTTTAGAATAAAATAACGCTTTATCTTTTTGATTCGTATCATAATAAAACTCTGCCATGTCATTACCTCCTGAAGAGGTTTCATAAAATAAGTCTAAATCAGAAAAAATATTTTGAGCCTTGGTAAATAAAGAGTCTATTTTTCTATAATCCTTATCTTTTTCCAAATACATGGTATAAGCCATGTTATTTAATACAGTACCATAAGAGCTTAGGTCTTTTTCTTTTAAAAACTTATCCTCAAGAAGTTTGTCATATATAATAAGAACTTTGTTATAATTTTCAATTTCTTTATATAATTCGGCAATATTAATCTTGGTATGTAATTGCGATTGATAACTCCTTTCCATTTCGGCACTAATCACTAAAGCCTTTTCATAATACACTAAGGCTTTTTCATATTCTTTAAGGTTCTTTAAATTTAAAGCTAAATTGTTATACAAACCCCATAAAATTTGTAGACTCTTTTCTGTTTTAGGGATTTTTAACAAAAAATTTATTGCTTTTATTACATTGGCTTGAGCTCCTATATAATCACGTTCATCTAGCTGTAAATTAGAAATATTTGAAAGTATTCTAGATCGATTTATTAAATTCTTATTAATATTCAAAGATTGAAAATTTTCAAACATTTTTAATGAATTGTAATAATAATAATAAGCACTATCTCTTTTTTCTAAATTATGGTAAGCATATCCTAAATCCGAGTTTATATATGCTATGTTTAAAGAATCATTATGCTTATTTGCTAATTTTAAATTCTCTAAACCTATGTTTATTGATACTCTAGAATACTTTTTATTCCATGAATAAACCAAAGCTAAATAGGAGGTCGAATTTAAAATAACAGAATCTACTTCTGTTTTATAAGATAACTTACTCGCTTGCTTAGCATATTGTATTCTCGTTTCTAAATCAAAATCTGTATTTTTAGATAATTGCCTTAATGCTTGAATACTATCTAGCTGCTTTTTAAAAGCTTTTGTTTGTCCACTTATTTTTAAGCACAAAAGCATAAACAACACGATAAAAAAGTAATTTTTAAACATATATAAATACTGTAAGACAAATATAAATTCATTTTACTTCTAAGCTGAAAGAAAATTCAATTTAAATTTTAAACTAGTGGTATTTATCTTAAACCTAAGCTACTAAAAAACCCAGAAAAAAGGTATAAAAAGTATGCATCGATTAAGTAATGTAGAAATATCTTGGCAAGCGTTTATGGCAGTATTTTAGTTAAAACATTAAATGTTTTATACTTTCATCAATCATTTAACACAAAATATAAATATTAACTATTCATTTAATCGTAATTTTTGATTGAACGATTGACATTATTATTACGCTTTTTTTCTTTTTCGTTATTGATAATTTTGATTAATTCCAATTCTACAATTTTTTCTTTAAAAATAAAATTCTGCCAAAATGGTTACTATATATTTTGTAAGTTTATAAAATCCGTAAATATTACAAATGAATATTATACATATAAGTGCAGAATGTTATCCGGTTGCTAAAGTTGGAGGACTTGCAGATGTTGTTGGAGCATTACCTAAATATCAAAAAGGTTCAAATACATCCTCTCAGGTCATCATGCCTTTTTACAACAACAAGTTTACTAAAGAAAATAATTTTCATACCATATATAATGGTGTCATAAATTTAGATGCAGAACCTTACGATTTTCGTGTTTTAACCTTAACTGAGAACACGTTAGATTTTGATGTGTTTTTTATTGATGTTCCAGAACTGCTTTTTAAAGACTATGTTTATTCAATGGATGATACTGAACGGTTTTTATCCTTCCAAATTTCAGCTTTAGACTGGTTATTAACTTGGGATACTTTTCCTGATATTATTCACTGTCATGATCATCATACAGGACTTATTCCTTTTATGCTACAAGAAAGTTATAAGTATGAAGTATTTAGGAAGATTCCTAATATATTAACCATTCACAATGCACAGTACCAAGGATGGTTTTCACATGAAAAAGTAGGTTTAATTCCGCCTTTTAATTTTGAAAAGGTTGGTTTACTAGATTGGGGAGGCTCTATTAATCCTTTAGCGTCTGCAATTAAATGTGCTTGGGGCGTTACCACGGTATCTCCGAGCTATATGGAAGAATTAAAAGGAGCAGCAAATGGTTTGGAAAGCTTACTAAGTACAGAAAGTGAAAAATGCTCAGGAATTTTAAATGGTATAGATTGGGCGGTTTGGAATCCTGAAACAGATGAGTACATCATTAAAAATTACAACTCTAAAACAGTAATTTCTGGAGCCAAGGCAAACAAAAAATATTTGTGTGATACCTTTAATTTAGATTTTGAAAAACCACTTTTCGCATTTATTGGTCGCTTAGTAGATGAAAAAGGATCTGATTTATTTCCTGAAGCTTTTAAGATTGCGCTTGAAAAAAATAACGCCACCATATTATTATTAGGTTCTGGAAATGATTTAGTTGAAAACCAATTAGAATTATTAAAAAAAGATTATATTGGTACATACAATGCCTATATAGGATATGATGAAAAGCTATCTCATATTATATATGCCGGGGCAGATTTTTTACTAATGCCTTCTCGAGTTGAACCCTGTGGTTTAAACCAAATGTATGCTTTACGATATGGTACCATTCCTATTGTAAGAAGTATAGGTGGTTTAAAAGATACCGTTATTGACATTACTGAAGAAAATGGCTTTGGTATTTGTCATGAAAATGTAACTGTTTCAGAAATTACAGAGGCTATCGATAGAGGTGTTACGCTTTATAAAGATTCATCAAAATATAAAACTATAAGAAACCATATCATGGAAATAGATCATTCATGGAATGTTTCAGCTAAAGAATACATAAATTTATATAACACTATAAAAACTGACTGAATATGATTAATAACAAGGTATTATCCATTATTTTAGGTGGGGGGCAAGGTTCAAGACTACATCCATTAACAGAACAAAGATCTAAACCCGCAGTACCCATTGCTGGTAAATATAGATTGGTTGATATTCCCATATCTAATTGTATTAATGCAGACATTAAACGTATGTTTGTTTTAACACAATTTAATTCTGCTTCTTTAAACCGACATATTAAAGACACCTATCATTTCAGCTTTTTTAGTAGTGCTTTTGTTGATGTACTTGCTGCAGAACAAACACCACATAATAAAGGATGGTTTCAAGGTACAGCAGATGCTGTTCGCCAGAGTATGCATCATTTTTTAAGACACGACTTTGAGTATGCATTAATACTATCAGGAGATCAGCTTTATCAAATGGATTACGATAAAATGATAGCTGCTCATGAAGCAAGTAATGCTGAAATTTCAATTGCAACAATTCCTGTAAATGCAAAAGATGCCACTTCTTTTGGTATTTTAAAAGCAAATGACGAAAGTGTAGTAACTTCTTTTATTGAAAAACCTGACGCCAGTTTATTACCAGATTGGACCTCAGAAGTTAGTGATGATATGAAAGGTCAAGATAGAAATTATTTAGCCTCTATGGGTATATATATCTTTAATAGAGACCTTTTAATAAGTTTAATGAATGATGAATCTACCAACGATTTTGGTAAAGAAATTATTCCACAATCAATTGATAAACACAAAACATTAAGTTTTCAATATGAAGGTTATTGGACAGATATTGGTAATATAGATTCCTTTTTTGAAGCTAATATTGGATTAACAGACGATATTCCTAAGTTTGATTTATATGATAAAAACAAACGTATTTACACACACGCTAGAATGTTACCTACTACAAAAGTAGCAGGGACTACTTTAGATAAAGCCGTTATTGCAGAAGGGTGTATTATTAGCGCTGCTAAAATTGAACAATCTGTTATTGGTATTCGTTCTAGAATTGGTAAAGAATCTACAGTCATAAAAACCTATATGATGGGTAGCGATTATTATGAAACCTTACAAGAAATACAAGACAAACAAATAAAAATTTTAATGGGAATAGGAGAACGCTGCTTCATCAAAAATGCTATTCTCGATAAAAACTGTCGCATTGGCGATGATGTAAGAATAAATGGAGGATCTCATTTAGAAGATACAGAAACAGAAACCTACGCTATTAAAGAAGGCATTGTAGTAATTAAAAATGGTGCAGTAATACCTAACGGATTTGTAATATAAAATATGGCACAAGTAAAAGTTTATAGTCTATTTACAGACTTCGACATCAACCTTTTTAAAGCAGGGAAACACTATAGGCTTTACGAAAAATTTGGATCTCATATTACAACTGTAGATGGTATAGAAGGTACTTATTTTGCAGTTTGGGCACCTAGTGCCAAACAAGTTTCCGTAATTGGCGACTTTAATTTCTGGACCGAAGGAGAACACCAATTAAATGTACGTTGGGATAGTAGTGGTATTTGGGAAGGCTTTATACCTTTAGTAAGCAAAGGCAATACTTATAAATACAAAATTAAAAGTCACAATAACGGCATAAAAACAGAAAAGGCAGATCCATACGCAAGACGCTGTGAACATCCTCCAAAAACAGCATCCATTATTTGGGACGATAGTTACAAATGGAAGGATACTAACTGGATGAAAAAACGTAAAGACCACAATGCGTTAGATGCGCCTTACTCGGTATACGAAGTTCATTTAGGTTCTTGGAAAAAACAAGTTGAAGAAGACCGATTTTTATCCTATTTTGAATTAGCAGATGAATTGGTTAACTATGTAAAAGATATGAATTTTACACATGTAGAACTCATGCCTATTATGGAGTTTCCTTACGACCCATCTTGGGGCTATCAAATAACAGGTTATTTTGCGCCATCATCACGTTTTGGATATCCAGAAGAATTTAAATATTTAGTAGATAAACTCCATCAAAATGATATTGGTATTATTTTAGACTGGGTACCTTCTCATTTTCCTGAAGACGCACACGGTTTAGGATTTTTTGATGGCTCTTCCTTATACGAACATCCAGATAAAAGAAAAGGCTATCACCAAGATTGGAAAAGCCTAATTTTTAACTACGAACGTAACGAGGTAAAATCGTTTTTAATAAGTAATGCGGCTTTCTGGATGGAACAATATCATGCAGACGGCCTACGTGTAGACGCTGTTGCCTCTATGCTATTTTTAGATTATTCTAGAGAAGATGGCGAATGGGAACCTAATATTTATGGCGGAAGAGAAAACCTTGCAGCCATTGAATTTCTTAAAGAGTTAAATCAAGAAATTTATGCTTCATTTCCAGACACACAAACCATTGCCGAAGAATCTACCGCATTTCCTGGGGTTTCAAAACCCGTATTTTTAGGTGGTTTAGGTTTTGGTATGAAATGGATGATGGGTTGGATGCACGACACCTTAGAATATTTTGGAAAAGATCCTATTTATAGAAAATACCATCAAAACGATATTACGTTTAGTTTAGCATACGCTTTTACAGAAAATTTCATGCTACCACTTTCTCACGACGAAGTGGTGTATGGCAAAAATTCTATTTTAGGCAGGATGCCTGGTGATGAATGGCAACGTTTTGCAAATCTTCGTTTACTATTTGGTTATATGTTTACACACCCTGGAACAAAACTTTTGTTTATGGGTACTGAATTTGGACAATATAACGAATGGGATTTTCAAGGAAGTTTAGATTGGAATTTATTAGAATTTGAACCTCATAAAAACTTTCAAAACTATTATAAAGCATTAAACTTACTTTATAAAACAACACCAGCTTTATATGAAAAAGGATTTTCTGGAGATGGTTTTGAATGGATAAGTTATGATGATCACGAAAACTGTGTTATTTCTTATATAAGAAAAGGCAAAATTGCTAAAAACGATGTTATAGTGGTTTGTAATTTAACCCCTGATGTTAGAAAAAAATATAAAATAGGAGTTCCTATTAATGGTAAACTTACAGAGCTATTTAATAGTGATGCAAAAGAGTTTGGAGGTTCTAACGTTTCTAATAAAAAGCCAATAACTATAAAAAAGATTCCTTGGAATGGTAAAGATTATTCAGCTGAAATTACATTAGCTCCACTAGCTGTTACTATATTTCAATTCAAATCTTAATGTTTTTAATTAATCCTTGATTTTGTTATTAAAGTTAAGGATTAATTAAATGTTTCTACGCATTTAGTAAAATTGATCCTACAATTAAAAAAAGCTAGATAACTTCAATTATTTAAGTGTTTTATATAAATCTACAATAGCTTAAAAGTATAAAAAAACGGTTGATTTGTAAGCTTTTAAAGTTTCTGTAATTATCAACCTCATTATTTATCTTTTACATAATTTTATTGTTCTTTTTTTAGTAAAAAGAAGTACAACAGCTCTTTTAAATTTGTTAAATTCGTTAACTAATATTAATACATAATCTTATGATATTAAATACAGAATTAGAATATAAAGGGAACCTGTTTCCTTCAAATATAATAGACTATACAAAAAATGTAGATATTCTACATTTTTCAACATCAAACAATGTTATTCTTAAACTTACTGTACTAAGAGATAGTGTACTCCGTTTTACTTATACAACTGTTGGTAAATTTGAAAGAGACTTCTCTTATGCCATAGATGAAGGCGCAAGCAGAGGTTACAACCATTTAGAAATATTGGATGATAACGAAAAATATATTATTACCACTTCAAAACTAATTTGTCATATCCATAAATTAGATTTAAGAGTATCTCTATATGACGCCCTTGACAACAAAATTATTTGTGAAGACGAACTAGGTTTTCACTGGGAAGAGAGTTACGAGTTAGGTGGCGATATTGTAAAAATGAGTAAAGCTGCCCAAAGTGGAGAAAGCTATTACGGTCTTGGAGATAAACCAGAGCATTTAAACCTAAAAGGACGCCGTTTTGAAAATTGGGCAACAGATTCTTATGCTTTTGGTAAAAACACAGATCCTATTTATAAAGCCATTCCTTTTTATACAGGCTTACACAACGGAAAATCTTATGGTATTTTCTTTGATAATACTTTTAGAACCTATTTCGACTTTTGTCAAGAACGCCGTAACGTAACTAGTTTTTGGGCACAAGGAGGTGAGATGAATTATTATTTCATTTACGGACCTAAAATGCAAGATGTTGTAACAAGTTATACAGATTTAACAGGAACTCCAGAATTACCACCATTATGGGCCTTAGGATACCACCAATGTAAATGGAGTTACTATCCAGAATCTAATGTAAAAGAAGTAACCGCAAAATTTAGAGAATTACAAATACCCTGTGATGCTATTTATTTAGACATTGATTATATGGAAGGGTTTAGATGCTTTACTTGGAGTGAAGATTATTTCCCTAATCCAAAACGCATGGTAAAGGAACTAGCAGATGACGGTTTTAAAACCGTTGTTATTATAGATCCGGGAATTAAAATTGATAAAGATTATAGCGTTTTTAAAGAAGGCTTAGAAAACGACTATTTCTGTAAACGTGCAGATGGGCCTTATATGAAAGGTAAAGTTTGGCCTGGGGAATGTTATTTCCCAGATTTCACAAGACCAGAAGTTAGAGAATGGTGGGCTGGTTTATTTAAAGAACTTATTGAAGATATAGGAGTGAAAGGTGTTTGGAATGATATGAACGAACCTGCTGTAATGGATGTTCCAGGAAAAACATTCCCACCAGATGTTCGTCATGATTATGATGGAAATCCATGTAGCCATAATAAAGCGCATAACATATATGGAATGCAAATGGCTAGAGCCACTTACCATGGTTTAAAACGTTTTAACTACCCTAAGCGTCCATTTGTTATTACACGTTCTGCATACTCTGGTACGCAACGTTATACCTCAACTTGGATGGGAGATAACGTAGCCACTTGGGAACATTTACAAATAGCAAATATACAAGCACAACGTTTAGCTTTATCTGGATTCTCTTTTGCAGGATCTGATATTGGTGGTTTTGCTGAACAACCAAACGGCGAATTATATGCACGTTGGATACAATTAGGTGTGTTTCATCCATTTTGTAGAACACATTCTTCTGGAGACCATGGTGAGCAAGAACCTTGGGCTTTTGATGATGAAATAGTAAATGTAGTCCGTAAGTTTATAGAAATAAGATATCAATTATTACCTTATTTATATACAACCTTTTATCAATATTCTCAAGATAATGTGCCCATGCTAAAATCTTTGGTTCTATACGACCAAGAAGATGCTCAAACACATTATAGAATAGACGAATTTATTTTTGGTAATCAAATATTAGTTTGCCCAATAAACGAACCAAACGCTAAAGGAAGACGTATGTACATTCCTAAAGGACAGTGGTATAATTACTGGACTAAAAAACTAGTTGAAGGCGGCAAAGAAGCATGGGTAGATGCCGATTTAGATAGTATGCCTTTATTTATTAAAGCAGGTGCTGTTATTCCTAAATACCCAATACAACAATATGTTGGAGAAAAAGTAATTGAAGAATTAGGCTTAGATGTTTATTATAAAAACGGTAAAGAAGATTCTGAGTTATATGAAGATGCTGATGATGGTTACGATTATACAAAAGGGCGCTATAGCTTAAAGAAATTTAATCTTGCAGGATCTGATGATAAATTAATTATACGAATTCATAAAAGTGGAAAATATATAACTTCTTATAGCACCTTTAAGATTAACTTATTTGGATTACCTTTTGAAGTAAAATCTATCAAAGTAGATAATGAATATGTTGATTTGAAAGATGTTCAATTTAAAGACAATTCACTTATTGTTACTAAAGAATTTACAAACCTTCAAATAAAAGGATAAAAACACCATATAAGATTATTAATAAAAAGCCTCTTTGTGAAAACAAAGAGGCTTTTTATTGAAAAAAACTTATTCCTTAGAAAAATATTGCTAAAAGAGCTATTCATCACTAGCTCCTTTTGTTTCAACGGTTGGTACCTTTTCAATGTCAAAAGGTTTTCCCAAATAAACAAGTTGAAAGCCTTCTTCAATGTTTTTAAACTCTAAATTATGAGACGATATAATATGAAGTTCGCCTTCATTATCCTTTACAAACAAAGGAATAATATCTTCATCATTATTTGAAATAGTAATTAACTCCTCATAATGTGCTTTATCTTCTAAATCAATTTCTTGAATAGAAGGGTGTCTTCTTGTTAACTCAATTAAAGAATTAAAATCATCTTTATGTGAAAACAATCCCTCTTTCGGATTATTAGTATCATCAAGCATTTCTTGAGTAGTTACTAACCTAAAAGAACCATTTTCTCCAAATTGTTTACTAAATTTATTTATGGCATATTTGTTAATATCTGTATTTCCTGTTAATGCCATTAGGTAACCCACATCGCTTAATTCAATATTATCCATAAGTGTATCTGAATAAATATTAGTGGTTATGGCTTCCAAACCTAATTCTTTTGCTTTTCTAATATTTGTTTCATTACTATCAATAAGCACCACATGCCTAGCGTTTGTTTCAAGATAATGTCCTAATAACCTAGAAATTTTAGATGCACCAACAATTAAAATACCTTCAGATTTATTAAGAAAAACACCTACTAATTTTGCAAATAATCGAGCTGTTGTTGCATTTAACAAAACCGTTCCTAAAACAATCATAAACACTAACGGTGTTATATATTTAGCATCAACAACACCTTTATCGGCAAGTGTTAATCCAAATAAAGAAGCAATACCTGCAGCAACAATACCGCGAGGTCCTACCCAACTAATAAAGAGCTTTTCTTTCAGTTCTAGTTTAGAACCTTGGGTGCTTAAAAAAACACCTATTGGCCGAATAACAAAAACAACTAAAGAAAATAATATAACAGCATTCCAATTATATATTAATAATAAGTCTTCTATATTAATATTTGCTGCAAGTAAAATGAATAAAATAGAGATGAGTAAAACGCTTAAAGATTCCTTAAAATAAAGAAGCTCTTTTAAATATGGTGATTTAGAGTTTCCTAATACCATTCCCATAACCACAACTGCAAGCAACCCAGATTCGTGCGCAAAAGAATCAGACAGCACAAAAACGCCCAATACAGCTGCTAAAGCAAATACATTTAATAAATAATGAGGGACCCATTTTTTGTTAATAGAGAAATTAAGAGCGTGTGCAAACGTAAATCCAAATGTAGATCCAAATAAAACAATTTTTCCAAATTCTATTAATGCTGTTTTAGTAAACCCTCCGCTTTCTCCAACGCTAATAAACTCAAAAACAAGTACAGCAACCAATGCGCCTATAGGATCTATTAAAATACCTTCCCATTTTAAAACTGCCGAAATGTCCTTTTTTAAGGGAATGTTTCTTAAAATTGGTGTTATTACCGTGGGCCCTGTAACTATTATTAAAGCCGAAAATAAAAACGATATTTCCCAAGTTAAATAAAATACAAAATGTGCCGCTAAAGCTGCTCCAAAAAATGTTACTAAAACACCAATGGTTATTAACTTAGTTATAATAGGGCCAACATTTTTAATTTCTCCCGTTCGTAAGGTTAACCCACCTTCAAAAAGAATAATACTTATAGCAAGTGACACAAAATAAAAAAGGCTTTTATCAGGAAACAAACCTTCTTTTCCATTCCAAATAGGTTCAATCCATTTAGAGCCATCTTCTGATAAAAATTCTGCAGCTATAGGCCCTACTAATAAACCAATAAGAATTAAAGGCAAAATGGCTGGAATTTTAAATTTCCATGCAAACCATTGAGCTAATATGCCTAAAATAATAATACCTGCTAATTCTAACATGCTTTATATTCTTTTTAAAATACGAATTTAAGTAAAACAGATGATTTATTTTTTTAAAAAAATACTATCTTACAACCTTACGAAATTACTAATTATTACACTGTGTCTTTAAAACCTTTTAAAAGTATTGGTATTGGGGTTGCATATTCACCCAACTTAAAAGCTAACCTTTTTGAGGCAGCCAGATTATCGGTGTTTTTTAATTCGAAATTATTTTTAATACATGTTGGCGATGCTTCAGAGGATAAAGTAAACATGTTAAAAGTTATTCTTAAGTCCTTTGAAAAAGATAAATTAGATTACGAAGTTGTTTTTAAAAAAGGAAATCCTGTTGATGTCATTTTATCAGTTTCTGAAGAAAAAAAAATTGATTTATTAGTGCTTGGTGCCGTACAACGAGAACGATTTGTAAAATATTATGTAGGATCTATTGCTAGAAAAATAACACGACAAGCAAAATGTTCTATTTTATTACTGATTAAGCCTTCTGTAGAGCGTGTTCCTTGTGAACATATTGTTGTTAACGGTTTAAAAGACCCTAAAACAGAACAAACTATAACAACGTCTTTTTATGTTGCAAAACAACTTAAAGCACAAAAAATTACTATTGTAGAAGAAATTAATCAAGAGCAAGTAGCTGTTAAAGTTGATGATGATAAATCTCTTAGACGAGCCTCTATTATAAAAGAACGTATTAAACTACGAGAAAACTCTAGAATTAAAGAAATTATTGAGCATATTCCTGAAGCATATACAAACAATATTATTATAAAATCTCAACCCATATTTGGTAAAAAAGGCTACTCTATTGGTCATTATGCACAAATTTCTCGTGCCGATTTATTAGTTATGAATGCGCCTTCAAAAATGACTTTTTGGGATCGCTTATTTCCTCATGATATTGAACATATTTTAACCGAGTTACCAACCGATGTATTAATCTTGCAATGAGTCCTAAAAAGAATAACATAAAAGGCTTTTTTAAAGCATTGCCCAAGAACATGTTTTCTGGTTTTGTGGTTAGCCTTATTGCTTTACCTCTAGGTTTAGGTTTAGCCATGGCTAGTGATGCGCCTCCAATAGCAGGTATTATAGCAGCTGTTGTAGGCGGTATAGTAGTTTCTATACTTGGTGGTAGTCATGTTACTATTGTTGGCCCTGGAAACGGTTTAGTTGGAGTTCTTTTAGTCGCCATAACGACGCTTGGTATTGAAAGTGCTTATGTTGCCATTATGTGCTCGGGTGTATTATTACTTCTTTTAGGTTTTTTTAGAATGGGAACCCTTGCCGATTTTTTTCCATCATCGGCTATTCAAGGAATGCTGGCAGCTATTGGACTTATTATTTTAGGAAAACAATTTCATATTATGTTTGCCCATAAAATAAAACGAGATGATACTATAGATTACCTTTTTGAAATTCCATATACAATTAATGATGCCATTCATTATGAAAACCAAGGCTTAATTTATGCAGCATTAGCAGGTGTTTTAAGTTTAGCTATCATGCTATTTTATTCTAAAATTAGAAATAAATATTTACAACTTATTCCTGCACCCATGTGGATTGTTATTCTATCTATTGGGTTTAGCTACTATTTTGAATTAGGTTTACACGAGCCTAACCCTATTGCTAAAGAATATATGATTTCTGGTATTCCAAGCATTCATACCATTATTGCCGATATTCCACGTCCAAATTTTAATGGTATTTGGAACCTTTCTTTTTGGGGTAGTGTTTTAGCGCTTACCCTTATTTCAAGTATAGAATCGCTTTTAAGCATAAAAGCTGTAGATAAATTAGACCCTGAAAAAAGACGTTCTAATGTTAATAAAGATTTAAAAGCTTTAGGACTAGCAACCATAGGTAGTAGTCTTTTGGGGGGCTTAAATGTTGTAACAGTTATTGCGCGTAGCTCGGTAAATGTAAACAATGGCGCTAGCAATAGGTCTTCTAACTTTTTTCATGCTTTATTTTTAGTATTATTTATTGTGCTATTTAGCACCCAATTAACTAGAATTCCTTTGCCTGCTTTAATGGCTATATTAGTATATACAGGTTACAAACTGGCATCTCCAAACATCATCACAAAAATATTTTCTATAGGTAAAGAACAGCTTATTATTTTCTTTGTCACCCTTATTATTACTTTAAAAATAGGACTCATTACTGGTATTATTGCAGGCGTTATTACAACGCTTCTTATCCACATTATTATCAATAAAAGTGTTGGTTTATTTGTAAGGAATCTATTAAAACCGAATGTTTTAATGTACAAAGAAGAAGAAAGTCAAAACAACTTTTATGTAAGCGTAAAACACTTTTGTAGCTTTTTAAATTATTACAGACTTAAACAACAATTAGATGCTGTTCCTGAAGACCAAGATGTTATTGTAGATTTCTCCTTATGTGAGTTTGTAGATCATACCGTTATGGAAAACATGAATAGTTACCAAGAATTATTTAAAAAACGTGGTGGTCATTTTGATGTTATTGGTTTAGATATGCATGATACAGACTCAAAGCACCCCTTTGCTTTAAGACGTATGCTTCCAGTACCAAAAATTTTAAAAAATAATTTAACAAGACGTCAAACTAGTATGGAAAGTTTGGCAGAAAACTATCACTATAACTACTCTTCAAAAAAAATAAAAGAAGTCACTTTTTTAAACAACTTTTTGTTCTTTAATACTAAACACATCAATCATATTTACAATAAATTATCGCATAAAGACAAATCCATCAAATTATTTGATATTGAATTTTCTGAAGGTGAATTTATTGCTAAAGAAGTGATTCGTAAAACCATGCTTCACATAAATTTAGAGCATACTATCCCAGAATTCACATTAGATAAAGAAGGGTTTTTAGAAAAAGTATCAGCTTTTGCTGGGTTTAAAGATATCAATATTGAAAACCATGACGATTTCTCTGATCGCTTTCATTTATTAGGAGATAACGAAAGAGAGATAAGTCATTTTTTTAATGATGACATTACTCATTTCTTTGAGAGTAATCCATATTATCATGTAGAATCTAATGGCAATGCTATACTTATATTTGGAAAAGAACGTTTAGCAAGTATAAAAGAGATTAAAGCCTTATTCGACTTTGGTAAAAGGTTAAAAGATGTAATAACCTAAATCTTTAAATACACTTTCAATTTATAACACAAATCATAAAATAAGACACAAATAATAGGCTTTACTCTTAATAAACAATGCATTTGATATTTTATTCTTAATATATTCTTAACATTTATAAGCATTTACAATAGTTTTCTTAATTTTACATTCCTATGAAATGAGTCACCTATAATTTTAATCTAAACTATAATGTTACATTACAAATTACATCTGACTTATAAAAAAAATGACTAAAAACAGATGAATTTATACCCAATAAACGCTGGTAATTTTAAACTAGACGGAGGCGCTATGTTTGGCGTTGTACCAAAATCGATATGGCAACGTACCAACCCTTCAGACGCCAATAATATGATTGATTTAACATCTCGATGTTTACTTATTGAAGATGGTAACAAGCTTATATTAATAGACAATGGTATGGGCAACAAACAATCTGATAAATTTTTTGGCTATTATTATCCTTGGGGTGATTTTACTTTAGATAGTTCACTAAAAAAACAAGGATTTCATCGTGATGATATTACCGATGTCTTTCTAACACATTTACATTTTGATCATTGTGGAGGAAGTATTCAATGGAATAAAGACAAAACAGGTTATGAACCCGCTTTTAAAAATGCCGCTTTTTGGAGTAATAAAAACCACTGGAAATGGGCAACACAACCTAACAGACGGGAAAAAGCTTCTTTTTTTAAAGAGAATATTCTACCTATGGAAGAATGCGGACAATTAAAATTTACATCGCTTCCTGAAAATGATATGCTTAAAAACTCTGAACTAGATTTCGATATCTTTTTTGCCGATGGACATACCGATAAACAAATGATTCCTATGATACATTACAAAGGAAAAACCATTTGTTTTATGGCCGATTTACTACCCACTGTTGGTCATTTACCCCTTCCTTTTGTTATGGGGTACGATACTAGACCATTATTAACCCTTAACGAAAAAGAAAAGTTTCTTAATATGGCAGCAGATAATAACTACTATTTGTTTTTAGAACACGATGCCCATAACGAAATTATTACAGTGACTAAAACAGATAAAGGGGTCAGATTAAAAAATACCTTTTCAACTCAAAACATATTTAATTAAAAAAATAGACTAACTCAAATATTTTTAAATGAAAACAATTAAAATTCTATCACTTTCAGTACTTGCTACTGCTTTATTTTATGGATGCGGAAGTACTGCAGGTATTCTATCAACACCTATTGAAAATATTGATACATCTCCATTAAAAGTATCCGATTTAACCGAAAATGAAAAACATACTTGGGGTCATTTAGATTTAGTAAAAGATACCATTCCTGGTATGAGTGTTGAAAAAGCCTATACCGAACTCATTAAAAACAAAAAAGGAAAAACGGTTATCGTTGCAGTTATTGATTCTGGAATTGATATCGATCATGAGGATTTAAATGATGTCATCTGGACCAATAAAGGTGAAATTCCAAACAATGGAAAAGACGATGATAAAAACGGTTATATTGATGATATACATGGTTGGAACTTTTTAGGTGATGGATATGATGAACAATTAGAATATGTACGCATTCTAGCTAGTGGAGATACTAACAACCCTGATTATTTGAAAGCTCAAGCAGAATATGATAAAGAATATCAAAAATACACTGGTTATAAAACTAATTACGAACAAATTTTACAGCAAATTACTAGTGCTGACGATGTTCTTACAAAACATTTTGATAAATCTGATTATACTAAAGCAGAAGTTAATGCTATTAAAACAGAAGATGAAGCACTAACTCAAGCCGTACAAGTTGCTAAATATATGTACAGCAATGATATGGATTCATTAAGTGATGCAAAAAAAGAAATAGAAAATGGTTTAGAAAGTATTAATGACCGTTTAAACTATAACCTAAACAAAACCTTTAAAGGGCGTATTAATGGTGATAACCCAGATGATATGTCTACTAAATTCTACGGAAACGGAAACGTAAAGCCTGTTAAGAAAACCGAAAGCCATGGTACGCATGTTGCGGGTATTATTGCTGCCGAACGTAATAACGGAAAAGGCGCAAATGGGGTTGCTAATAATGTTGAAATTATGTGTGTAAGAACCGTTCCAAATGGCGATGAATACGATAAAGATGTTGCTTTAGCTATAAGATATGCTGTAGATAATGGTGCCAAAATTATTAACGGAAGCTTTGGTAAATACTACTCACCTCATAGCGATTGGGTTCGTGATGCTATTGCTTATGCAGGGCAAAATGATGTGCTTTTTGTTAATGCAGCAGGAAATGAAGGTGCCAATATAGATACTACAAACGTTTACCCTAATGATGCTGTTGGTGTAGGTCCAGAAGTTTCGAATACATTCATTACTGTGGGAGCACTAGAGCCTAAATATGGATCTAGTATGATTGCTGGCTTTTCTAATTATGGCAAAGTAAATGTCGATGTGTTTGCGCCAGGAGCAAAAGTATATTCTACAACACCAGAAAACGAATACGACACAAAAGGAGGTACTTCTATGGCTGCACCAGCTGTTGCAGGTGTTGCTGCATTAATTCGCTCATATTATCCTAAACTAAGTGCCGCTCAAGTAAAACAAATATTATTAGACTCTGGTTTAGCAATTAATACAAAAGTAATTGTTGGTGGCGATACTAATAATGTTAAATCTTTTGCCAATTTAGTAAAATCTTCAAAAATGGTTAATGCTTATAATGCTTTAATAATGGCTGCAAAAATTACTAATTAAAAAATTAATTTTATAATAAAAGAGACTGTCTAAAAAGTTAAAAAGAACTAATTTGTCATATTGAGCGCAGTCGAAATATATTGAAAATCAATACAATAATGTTTTCGACTGCGCTCAAACTGACAATATTCAAAACTTTTCAGGCAGCCTCTTTTTAATTTTCAATACTATGAAACATTTATTTATTTCTGCTTTAGGTTTACTTGTTTTTTTCTCTTGTAATAGTACAAAAAAAATAACATCTGCACCATCAACTCCTGTAACTCCATTAATATCTCATGCTAAAACAGCATCTACTTATTGGCAACAGCATGTTGATTATAAAATGGAAATTGATATGAATGTAAATACGTATCAATATAAAGGAAAACAAACATTAGTATATACCAATAATTCACCAGATGTATTAAACCGTGTATATTATCATTTATATTTTAATGCGTTTCAACCAGGTAGTGAAATGGATGTTCGCTCACTCACTATTGCAGACCCAGACCCAAGAGTTGGCGATCGTATTAGTAAACTTAAACCTAGTGAAATTGGATATATAAAAGTAAACACGTTAAATCAAAATGGTACTGCTTTAAAATACGAAACAGTAGGCACAATTTTAGAAGTAGATTTAGAAAAACCAATACAACCTGGTGAAAGCGTAACGTTTAACATGGATTTCGATGCACAAGTACCTTTACAAATACGTCGTTCTGGAAGAAATAACAAAGAAGGTATAGCGCTTTCAATGACACAATGGTACCCAAAACTAGCAGAGTATGATTTTGAAGGTTGGCATGCCGACCCGTATATAAGTCGTGAATTTCATGGCGTTTGGGGTGATTTTGATGTAAAACTTACTATTGATAAAAACTATGTTGTTGGTGGCACAGGCTACTTAAAAGGTGTACCAAAAATAAACGGAAACAAAAAAACATTACACTATGTAGCTCCAAATGTTCACGATTTTACCTGGGCAGCAGATCCAGATTATATTCATGATACACTACAAGTACCTGATGGTCCGCTTTTAAATTTCTTTTATAAAAACACATTAGATGCCGATAAATTAACTAGCTGGAAAAAAATGCAGCCTAAAACTGCTGAACTCATGCAATATTACAGCAATAATATAGGCAAATATCCATACAAACAATACTCAGTAATTCAAGGAGGTGATGGCGGTATGGAGTACGCCATGTGTACACTTATTACAGGTAATAGAAATTATGGCAGCTTAGTAGGTGTAACAGCACATGAAATGGCCCATACTTGGTTTCAATTTTTATTAGCTTCAAACGAAGCAAAACACGAGTGGATGGATGAAGGTTTTACTAGCTATATAAGTGATTTAGCTATGAATGACATTATGAAAGAAGGTAAAAAAAATCCAACAGCTAACGCTTATAAAGGGTATTTTTATCTAGCTAAATCGGGTAAAGAACAACCGTTAACAACCCATGCCGATCGTTATAAATACAACCAAGCTTATGGTATTTCGGCATATAATAAAGGGGAAGTATTTATTGCTCAATTAGGTTATATTATTGGAGAAGACAATTTAAAGAAAACCATTAAAAAATATTTTACCGATTTTTCTTTTAAACACCCAAAACCTCTTGATATTATACGTTCTGCAGAAAAAATTTCTGGTCTAGAACTCGATTGGTATTTAACAGATTTTGCACAAACCACCAATACTATAGATTATGGTGTAAAAACAGTTGAAGATAACGTGGTTACTTTAGAGCGTATTGGCATCATGCCAATGCCTATAGATTTAAGTGTTACTTATACCGATGATACAATCGAAAATTTTTATATCCCATTACAAATGATGCGTGGTGAAAAACCAACCACAGCAACCATTATAAAAGACTGGGCTTGGGCATACCCAACTTACACATTTAAAACTTCAAAAAACGTAAAATCTGTACAAATAGACCCAAAAGAAATGATGGCAGATATTGATAATGTAAATAATAAGAAGTTGAAAAATTCTAGATAGGTTTACCATTGAAAAAGTAATATTTGCAATGAAAGGCTCATGTCATGGTTTACAGATTTTATCGCAAAAGAAGCAGCAGTAAAACTCAAACGGTAAAAGCTGGAGACAGTTGTATAAAAAAGAGTTAAAAGGAAGAAAAAGTAAAAACATTTTTTAACTAACTTCACTTTATCGGAAAACAGTGGCAAAAAACTTACTATATCCTAACTTATTTACGGGATATGAGTAGTAAAACATAAAAAATTATTTGATTAATCTACCAAACTATGAAGTATAAAACAATTTATTTTTCTATAATTCTTATTATGTTTTTTTGTGGAATTACTATTGCACAAGAAGATAAGCTGAGTATACCACCCAAAATATCTCCTATGCCTATGAAACCTGAAATGACGGAAATATGGGAGCCCGAAGTGAAAATAATAACACCAGCTAACAAACTAGGTGATGCTCCTTCTGATGCTATAATTTTATTTGATGGAAAAAACCTTAATCAATGGGTTAGCCATGATATTTCAAAATCAGCACCGTGGAAAATTGTTGACAATGATTATTTTGAAGTAGTACCTGGTTCAGGTAGTATTCAAACAAAAATGAAATTTGGGGACTGTCAATTACATCTTGAATTTAGTGCTCCTGATATAGTACAAGGTAATGGACAACACCGAGGTAATAGTGGTGTATTCTTTCAAAATAGATATGAACTTCAAATATTGGATTCATACAATAACCGGACTTATCATAATGGACAAGCAGCCAGCATTTATAAAGATCATACTCCTCTTGTAAATGCGATGAAAAGTCCTCTAGAATGGAATACTTATGATATAATTTATACAGCTCCTCGATTTAAAAAAAATGACTTGTTAGATACTCCTGCGAGGATTACGGTAATTCATAACGGGGTACTTGTTCAAAATAATGTTACTATCTCAGGAATCACATATTATACTGGAATACACAACTATTCTCAAATCCATAGTGAAGATGTAATTAGTCTTCAAGATCACGGCAATAAAACTCAGTTCAGAAACATTTGGATTAGAAAACTTTAGTCATAGTAAATAAAAACGTTTACAATACCGACTGCTATGAAAAGCACCTTAATTAAAGAATGTAATCAAAAACTCATATTAAAATCAAGTGGATTTTTTATTTTACTACCTTTGGCTTCTTTAAAAGAAACTACTTGAAATTCACATTCAATAATAAAGAAAAACTAAAAAGTAAAAAGTGCATTGATCTATTATTTACCAAGGGTCAATCGGTTTCTGCATATCCGTTGCGTTTAGTTTATATGCCTACTACTTTTGGTGAAGACATTATGGCTAAAACTGGCGTTTCTGTAAGTAAGCGAAATTTTAAAACCGCTGTAGACAGAAACCGTATAAAACGTTTGTTAAGAGAATCTTACCGATTAAATAAAGCCGCTTATTTTAACAATTTAACAACACAGCATGCGTTTATGATTTTGTACATTGGCAAAGACAAACCCTCCTTAACCCAAGTTGAAAACAGAATGAAACTTTTGTTTGAAAAATTTCAAGACAAGATTTCTGAAAAAATAAAATGACTCTGATGAAACATTCATAACTAAATTTTCGATACCCAAGGAAATGATTAAATGCATGTTACATGTGACCGATAAAAAAATAATTATAAACACATGAAAAACTTACTCAAAAATAAAATTATAATTACTGTAATTGCCTGCGTTATATTCTTCACAGGGACCGCTTTTAAAAACGATTTTTTTGAAATAGCAAAACAAATAGAAATCTTCACCACCTTGTTTAAGGAAATTAACATGAACTATGTTGATGAAACCAACCCTGGCGATTTAATGGATACTGCTATAAAAAGTATGCTAGCAGATTTAGACCCTTACACCAGTTTTTATAACGAACAGGATGTAGAAGCTGCCAGAATTAATAATACAGGAGATTACACAGGTATAGGAGCCAAAGTAAAAACATTAAAAGATAAACTCATTATTGTAGAACCTTATAAAGGTTATCCAGCAGATAAAGCGGATTTAAAAGCAGGCGACGAAATTATTAAAGTAGAAAACACATTAATTGAAACCTATAAAGAACATGCTGGCGATTTATTAAAAGGCGCTCCAGATTCATCGGTAGAAGTAACCTATAAGCGCCAAGGAAAAATACAAACAGCTATTATAAAAAGAGCTGAAATTGAAATTAGTGCCGTACCACACTTTTCTTTAGTTAATAATAAAACAGGCTATATCGTTTTAAGCCGATTTAATAACAAAGCTGCTGCAGAAACAAATTATGCGTTACGCGATTTAAAAGCCCAAGGTGCCGAACGTATTATTCTAGATTTGCGAGGTAACCCTGGTGGTTTATTAAACGAAGCTATTAAAATTGTAAACCTGTTTGTACCTAAAGGACAATTGGTGGTAACCACAAAATCTAAAGTAAAAAAATACAATAAAACCTATTACACACAAAACGACCCCATAGATACCGAAATACCTTTAGTGGTTTTAATAGATGGAGGTAGTGCTTCGGCTAGTGAAATTGTTTCTGGTTCTTTACAAGATTTAGATCGTGCGGTTATTGTAGGGTCTAGAAGTTTTGGAAAAGGTTTAGTACAACGCCCTAAACAACTTACTTATGGGACACAAATTAAAATTACTATTTCTAGATACTATACCCCTTCAGGAAGGTGTATTCAAGCCTTAGATTACTGGCATAGAAACGAAAAAGGAGAAGCCGTTCGTGTTGCACAAGAAAACTACAACGAATTTAAAACCAAAAACGGACGTAAAGTATTTGATGGTGGTGGTGTGTTTCCTGATGCTATTTTTGATGCTTCAAAAAATTCTGCAATTACCAACGCCATAGTAAATAACGATCTTGTTTTTGATTATGCTACCAATTATTATTACAAGCATAATTTAAGCAATGTGAATACTTTAAAATTAACAGATACCGATTTTAAAGATTTTAAAAACTATCTAAAAACAAATAATTTTTCTTTTGAAACTGAAACAGAAAAAGCCCTATATAAAGCTTTTGAAGCGGCTCAAAAAGAAGAATTAAATGATAATATTGAAAAAGATTTCAATACCTTAATTTCTAATTTAAATAACTCTAAATCTAGTGTTATTGATGAAAATAAAGATTATTTATTAGAATTATTAACCGAAGAAATTGTAAAACGTTATGCTTACAGAGAAGGTTTATATGAGTACTATAAAATTCATGATTCTAAAATAAAAAAGGCTTCTGAAATACTTGGTAGTATTACAACTTATATGGATTATTTAAGATAAAACGTGTAAGTTTATTTAAAGAAAATTAAAATAGTATATTTATACCTTATTCTATATTCCTACTATGAATAAACTACTTTTATTAATATTAATTACATGTTATTCCGAATTTGGTTTTTCTCAAAATAGATTAACCCATGAAGTTTATTTTGATACCGATAAATATATAGTTCCTTCTACTGAAGAAAATCGTTTACTTCTTTTTATTTCTACCTTAAATGATGTTGATATTGAATCTATTTCTATATATGGTTTTTGTGATGATATTGGTGCAGATACTTACAATTTAAAACTATCTCAACAACGCGCTAATGCTATAAAAACCATTTTTTCTAATAATGAAATTAGTGAAGATTTAATAACCAATGTTGATGGAAAAGGGGAAGTTTTATTAAAAATAGTAAATGAAAAAAACCTTTTAAAAATTAGAGGTTTAAACAGAAAAGTTGAAATAATTGTAAAGCCTAAAGCTCCTAAAATTGTTAAACAAATAAAGAAAGATACCATTGTAACGGCTAAAATTAAAAATGTTGTAGAAGAAATTAAAGGAGAACTTAAAGCCGGAGATAAAATAATTTTTAAAAATATTTTATTTAAAACAGGCTATAGTACTGTAACTCCAGACTCCAAAAAAACGTTAGAATCTATAGCAAAGGCACTTATAGAACGAAAAGATATTTATTTTACTATTCAAGGACATGTATGTTGTACCCAAAATAGTAGAGATGCTATTGATAGGAAAACAAAACAACGAAACCTATCTGAAGCTAGAGCAAAATATGTTTATGATTATTTTGCAAAAAAAGGAGTTGATAAAAAACGTATGCGCCATTTAGGAATGCGTAGAAAATTTCCACTTGGTGGCGACCCAAAATTAGATAGACGTGTTGAAATTTTAATTACATATGTTGGTGGTAATTAAAAAGATAACATTTTCTGTTTTTATAATACTAATAAGTTTTATTGGTGTTGCACAAAACACCGCTATCCCTGATCCTATTTTTGAACAAGTTTTAATAGATTATGGAATAGATTTTGGACCTATAGATGGTGTAGTATTAACAGCTAATATAAGTAGCATAGTAGATTTAGATGTTACGAGTTATAATATTTCAGACCTTACTGGTATTGAAGATTTTGTAGCTTTAGAAGTTCTAAGTTGTGAAAATAATCAATTAACTAATTTAGATGTTACAAACAACACAAATCTACTGCATTTATTTTGTAACAATAATCTACTAACCAATTTAGATGTTACTTTACACCCAAACTTAGAAGTTTTATGGTGTTTTAATAATCAATTATCAACATTAAATGTCTCTCAAAATACTAATTTAAGAGCTTTACGTTGTGAAAATAACAATTTAATAAATTTAGATACTTCGAATAATATAGGCTTAGTTGATTTTGTTTGTGAAAACAATCAAATATCAACACTAGATGTTTCTAATAATAGTACACTAAACATCTTTCAATGTGGTAATAACTTATTATCAAATTTAGATGTTACTAATAACATAAGCCTTTCTATTCTAAATTGTGAACAAAATCAATTAAGTACTTTAAATGTTACTAATAATAGTCGATTAAATACATTGCTTTGTTTTGGAAATCAATTAACAGAATTAAATCTTACCCAAAATAGCTCTTTAATAAGTTTAAACTGTAGTAATAATCAATTATGTAGTTTATATATTAATAACGGAAATAACAATAATGTAGTTTTAATGAATTTTAATTTAAATCCAGATTTAAACTGTGTTGTTGTTGATAATGTAAATGAAGACCATAGCAGCTGGCAACCCGTTTCTTTTTCTAATTATGTAAACACTCCAGATGCTTGTAGCAATTTTGTTTTAGTTGATACTTTAAACGATTTTATAGGACCTAATTATGCTTTACCAATACTTAACAACGGTAATTATTTTACAGAATCTGGAAGTAATGGTACACAGCTTAATACCGGAGATATAATTTCTACATCACAAACTATTTACATTTATAATGAAACGGTTTGTAATAGTAATGAATCTAATTTTAATGTATTAATTACTAATGCCGATTATTATATACCTAAATATTTTACGCCTAATAATGATGGCAATCATGATTTATGGAAAGTAATTGATAACAATAACAAGGTTAATAACATTACTATTTATAATAGATATGGTAAGCTTTTAAAATTTTTACTTCCTATTTCTTCTGGTTGGGATGGTACTTATAATGGAGAACTATTATCAAGCGATAGTTATTGGTATATTGTTGTATTAAATACAGGCGAAGCGGTAAAAGGGCACTTTGTTTTAAAACGATAATGACTCTTTTATCATAGCAATATGCGGAATATCATCTTCAAGATACACCTCACCTATTTCTTTAAAACCACAATTATTATAAAATGATTTTAAATGCGCTTGCGCGGAAATTTTTATTTTTTTCTCTTTAAAATAATTTTCAACAGCTTGAACTGAAGCTTTCATAATATCATAACCATATTTAAAAGCACGTTCATTTTTTGCAACCACTACCCTACCAATACTAGCATCTTCAAAATAATCTCCTGATTTAAAAATTCGAGTATAAGCAATAATTTTTTCGTTTTTAAAACCTAAAACATGCAATGCTTTTTCATCTTTTCCATCAATATCTTGATACACACAATCTTGCTCAACTACAAATATTTCACTACGTAATTGTAGTAAATTATATAATTCTTGTTTTGTTAATTCTGAGAAGGTTTTTACTTGAATTTCTATCATCTTATTTTAAGCAAAAAAGATTTCCGTTTTCACGGAAATGAAAAAGAATACTATTAACTAATCTTGTACAATCACATCTTTTGCATCAGGTTTTCCATATTCTGGCTGAATATTCACATGATTAATATCGTATTTATGAAACACTAAATCTTCAATGTCATGTAAAATACTATCAAACTGTGATAAAGTAATATCTTCTTTAAAATCAATATGTGCTTCTAAATGCACTTCATCTTCATTTAATTGCCATACATGTACATGATGAAAATTTTCAATAGATTCAAAAGCATTTATTTCTTCAACTATTTTCTTTATAGGAACATTATCTGGTGTAAATAACATGAGTACTTTGGTAGATGTTTTTAATAAATCGAAACCCATCCAAATTAAATAAAGAGCAATTGCTAAAGTTAAAGCACTATCTACCCAATAAATTTGATAAAACTTCATTAGCAAACCACCAACAAGTACCGCAACACTAGCCATCATATCAGTAAGTAAATGGATATAAGCGCTACGCATATTCATATTAGATTCAGAATCTTTTTTAAGTAAAAGCACACTAATACCATTAGCTATAATACCTAAAAGAGACATCCAAATAACTAAATTAGATTTTATTTCTTCCGGATTTTGAAACCGTTTAATAGCTTCTATTATTAATAGTACTGCCACAATAATTAACGTAGACGCATTAATAAATGCCGCTAAAATTTCGGCACGTTTATATCCAAAAGTTCTATAAATAGAAGCTTCTTTTTTTGCTAATTTATTTGCTATATAACTAACAACTAATGAAATAACATCACTAAAATTATGAAGGGCATCACTTAAAAGAGCTAAACTACCAGATAATATACCACCTATTACTTGTGATACTGTAATAAGAATATTTAATAATATAGATATAAAAAGATTACGCCCTTTTAAATCGGGATGATCATGTGAATGATTATGAGAATAGTGATTACCCATTTAAAATATTATTAACAAGATAAAGGAATTTTATCTATTCGGGTTTGGTGACGTCCGCCTTCAAATTCTGTATTCAAAAATACTTCTACCATTTCAACCGCTTGATGAATGGCTGTAAACCTTGCTGGAATACATAACACATTCGCATTATTATGGCCTCTAATTAATTCTACTATTTCTTTATTCCAACATAATCCAGCACGAATACCTTGATGCTTATTAGCCGTCATAGCAACACCATTTGCACTACCACAAATTAAAATACCGTAAGTAGCTTTATTAGTTTCAACATCTTTAGCAACTGGATGTACAAAATCTGCATAATCTACACTATCATTAGTATCGGTTCCATAATTAGTTACAGTATATCCTTTAGCTTCTAAAAGCTTCATGATAGCAAATTTATAATCGGTTCCTGCGTGGTCATTTCCTATAGAAATTGTCATAATAAAAGTAATATATAGTTTAAGCTTCAAAGTTAATGAAACTCTATTTATTATAGCTTAATAAGTAGTTAATTAAATATGTTAATAACTACCATTATAAAACTAATTATAACTAATAATCAATACATTATGTAATAATTAAAATTATTATCTAAGTTTAAAATTTTATATATTATTATAAAATAAAGCAATGTTCATTACTTTCCGTTTTAACACTCATTACTTGTTAATAACTGTTCATTAGTTTTTAAAAGAAAAACATTGAATATCCATTTATTTTTCCAATCAAAAATCACTATCACATAACCTAAAATTTAACTCATTTTTTTTAGTAATGTTGTTAGACTAAAAACATATAGATATAAACATAGATTAATGAATATTTATTAAAAATTAACAGTACTTTTTAGTTGTTAACAACTGTTCATATAAAAATTAAAATCATTAAAAATGAACCTATTAATATAAATTCTATTGTTAATTAACTATTAATAGAACGTAAATAAATTGTAATCAAAATAAAATTTAAAAAAGTTATACCACATATTAACATACTATAATAACCACCATTTATTTTTTAAATTTTAAAAGAAAACTGATTATATGTATATATATGTTTATAACTAGAATTTAACACTAAGAAAATATGGTTAAATAATTTAATTGTAACTTTGTACAAAATAAATAGCACACCTTCTCCTAAAACAGTGCTATTAAATAACAGAATTTCACTTAACTTTAGAAATTCAATATGATTACAAAATTAAATGACAAGAAAGAAAAAAGGAAAATCCAATAAAGGTATTTCCAACCTATCAAATACAATCTTAAGTATTTTAAAAAAAGACAGAAATCAATCTTACAACTACAAACAAATTGCTGCTAAATTAGGTGTAAATGATGCAAGTAGCAGAAATCAAATTATAAAAAAATTAGCAGAACTTACTGCTAAACAAGACATAGAACAAGTAGAACGTGGTAAATTTAAAGCCATTGTTAATACCGAATATTATACAGGTAAATTAGATTTAGCTGCTAAAGGAAATGGCTATATTATTTGTGATGAATTTGAAGACGATGTCTTTATAGCATCTAATAATATAAATAAAGCATTACATGGCGACGAAGTAGAATTTTATGTTTACAAACGCCGTCATAGAGGAAAATTAGAAGGCGAAATAACACAGGTTTTAAAACGTGAAAAAACTGAGTACGTTGGCGTTATTCAAATACATGATAGATATGCTTTTGTAATTGCTGATAGTAATAAAATGTACAAAGATATTTTTGTACCCATTAACAAAACTTTTAAAGCCGAAGATGGCGATAAAGTACTAGTAAAACTAGAAGATTGGCCAGAAAAAGCAGATTCTCCTTATGGAAAAGTAATTAAAGTTCTTGGAAAACCAGGCGATCATAATACAGAGATTCACGCTATTTTAGCTGAATATGGATTACCAATGGAATTTCCACATGAAGTAGAAGAATTTGCTAATAATTTAGATACGTCTATTACTGAAGAAGAAATTAGTAAGCGTCGAGATATGCGTAAAGATTTAACTTATACCATCGACCCAAAAGATGCTAAAGATTTTGATGATGCCTTATCGTTTAAAATTCTAGATAATGGTTTATACGAAATAGGTATTCATATAGCCGATGTATCACATTATTTACAAGAAGGTACCATATTAGATGATGAAGCATACGAACGCGCAACTTCGGTATACCTAGTAGATCGTGTGGTGCCTATGTTACCAGAAGTATTATCAAATAATGCCTGTTCATTACGACCGCATGAAGAAAAACTAACCTTTTCTGTAGTGTTTCAAATGAATGATAAATGTGAAATTAAAAACGAATGGTTTGGAAGAACTGTTATGTATAGTGATGCACGTTTTGCTTATGAAGAAGCTCAAGCTATTATTGAAAATAATATTGGTATTGTCATTCCTGCGAAGGCAGGAATCTCATCAATAAATACGACAATTCCTCAAGAAGTTTCGATTACAGGAGAATCATATAACACTGCTCCTGAAATAGCTCAAGCTATTTTAAAAATGGATGAGCTTGCTAAAAAAATGCGTAATAAACGTATGAGTGCTGGTGCTATTTCATTTGATAAAGTAGAAGTAAAATTCAATTTAGATGAAGAGGCGAATCCAATAGGAGTATTCTTTAAAACCAGTAAAGATGCTAATAAATTAATTGAAGAATTTATGTTATTAGCCAACCGAAAAGTATCGGAATTTGTTGGTAAAAAAGATCCTAAAAAAACTTTTGTATATCGTGTTCATGACGAGCCAGATGATAGTAAATTAGCTTCTTTACAAAATGTAGTTGGTAAATTTGGTTATAAATTAAATTTCCAAGACAGAAAAAGTGTGTCTAGTTCTTTAAATAATTTATTAAAAGAAGTAAACGGAAAAAAAGAACAAAATCTAGTTGACACCTTAACAATTAGAACTATGAGTAAAGCTGAATATACTACCAAAAATATTGGTCATTATGGTTTAGCTTTCGATTATTATAGTCATTTTACCTCACCTATTCGTAGGTATCCAGATGTTATGGCGCACCGTTTATTACAATTGTATTTAGATGGCGGAAAATCGGCTAACGAAGATGCTTATGAAGATAAATGTAACCACTCCAGTAACATGGAAAATCTAGCTACAAAAGCAGAACGTGATTCTATAAAATACATGCAAATTAAATTTATGCAAGATCATAAAGATGAAGAGTTTGTAGGCGTTATTTCTGGTGTAACCGATTGGGGTATTTATGTAGAAATTATCTCCAATAAATGCGAAGGTATGGTAAGTGTTCGCGATATGAAAGACGATCATTATGCGTTTGATCAAGATTTATATGCTATGGTTGGTAAAAACTCTAAAGTTATGTATCAACTTGGTGATGAGGTTATTGTAAAAGTTAAAAATACAGATTTAGTTAAAAAACATCTCGATTTTAATTTAATTGGAAAACCAGAAGAATAGTTCGTAAAATTTTAGTAAAAACAAAAGCCTCAGATTATGTAATAATTTGAAGCTTTTTGTTTTTAAAAAGTTGTTCGTTTAACGTGTAAGGATAGTTGTCTGTTTAAGCACCTATTATAGTAAATACAAACCGAATAGAAAATCCACGAGAATTAGCAATAAATTATATACGGCTTAATCATTGATTTTTTTTATTATTTCTTTTAATTCATTTACTGAAATCGGTGGATTTCTTCTATGTAACATTGAATGACAATTTGGACAAACTGGTCTTAAATCATTAATTGGATCAATTTGATATTTTTTTCCAATTTCAGATATTGGTGTTAAATGATGGACGTGAATAAAGCCTTTTCCAATTTCTCCATACATTTTTTGAAAATCTAAATTGCAAACAGAACAAATCGCTTTCTAATGTTCAATACAGGTTTTTCTAGCTTTTGGGTTTCTTTCGTAAGTATTAACAATAATAGTTTTTTTAATTCCTTCGTTTAGTAATACTTGTTCTTCTAATTCAAATTCGTCTGGAAAAACTATTTCTCCCGTTAATCCAGTTTCTTCTAGAGCAATTCTTAATTCATTTTTTAGTTGCCAATAAAAAAAGTCAGTTTCATCATAACCGTTAAAAAATAAATCCCAAAATTTATATTTTTTTGAGTTTCTAGCTGTAAAATTTATTTCATAATATTTAGCAATTCTTTTTGCATAATTACCTATTTCCGAATTCATAGGTCCAGCCGTGTTTTTTCCTTTATAACCTAAAATTTTTCCAACTTGTCCAGCTGATGCTTTAAATTCAGGGAAATTATAAATGGTTTGAAAAATGTCAATATTTATAGGTTTTGATATTTCTTGGTTTTGTAAAATTTCAATCCATTCAAGTTTGGTTAATTCTGTCGCCATTTTTTTATTCAGCTTATGGGTAATTACGTTAATATTAAATCATTTTAATATTTCATATCAAACGTTGAACGAATCTAGAAATTTTTTCTGATAAAGTCAAGTTTTGAAAAAATTAATCTTTTTAATAATTACTAAAACAAAATGTAACATTTCCATCAACTTAACCACTAATAAATAAAACAAAAAACATAATGATATTAAGCACAACCAATTCAATAGAAAACTATGTTATTCAAGATTATTTAGGCATTGTAACAGGCGTAGATGTAAATATGCCAAAAGCAACACTAACTTTTAGTATGAAAAAATATTACGATTCTTATGAAAATAAGATAAATGAAGTAAAAGAAGCCGCTTTTCAAAAGTTAAAAGATAATGCCAAAAAATTAAATGCAAATGCGGTTATTGGTATTAATTTAGACATTGAAACCTCACCTACTACTGGGTTAATTATGGTTTCAATAACAGGCACTGCTGTAAAGGTTTCATAATATATATTTAAGTTTTTTATAAAGTTTTCATAAAGTCATTAACAACGGAATAATTATTGATAATTTTGCGTTATATCAAAAAACAACACATATGAAACATTCGTAACTAAAAATTTTGTACTACAGAAAATGGTTAGTATGAATGTCGCATGTGACAATTGAAAAACAATAAAAATACACACATGAAAACACTAGTAAAAGTATTTATTCTTTTTATTACAACAGTAATTTTTGCACAAAATCCAATAGAAAAAAATGTTGGAGATTTTACCGAACTTAAAATTTATGATTTAATAGAAGTCGAATTAGTAAAATCTAACGAAAACAAAGCTATTATAACCGGAGATAATAAAGACAATGTTATAATAAATAACAAAAACGGCACTTTAAAAATAAAAATGAAACTTGAAGAAGTTTTTGATGGTAACAAAACAAAAGTTGTTTTACACTATACGTCTCTAGATATTATAGATGTTAACGAACGTGCTAATGTATATTCTGATGATATAATAAAACAATTTGAAATAGATTTAAAAGCTCAAGAGGGTGGTAAAATTAATGTTACTGTAAATGTTACTTATACTAATATAAAAGCCGATACAGGTGGAGTTATTACAGTAACAGGTAACTCTAAAAGTCAAGATATTTCAATTTCAACTGGAGGTGTTTATAAAGGCAGTGAACTTAAAACTGATAAAACAGAAGTAAATATTAAAGCAGCTGGCGAAGCTTATGTAAACGCATCAAAATTAGTAGATGTTAAAATTAGAGCAGGTGGCGATGTATTTATTTATGGAGATCCAGAAACTGTTAACGAAAGTAAAGTTTTAGGCGGTAGAATAAAGCGCATGAATTAGTAAAATAAAAACATTATCTTATAAAAAACCAAGATTTAAAGTCTTGGTTTTTTTATGCTTATAACTTTTTTGTATAAAATTACTTATACAAATCTATTTTAATCCTTCTATTTTTTATTACATTAGTAATATTACATATCTATATTAATGTCAACTAAATTACTATCCATATTATTAAGTATTTTCTTGTGCTTTATTTTAAAAGCACAAGAGCATCCTCCTATTCAGGTTTATACCTCTAATGAGTACGGTGCTGAAAATCAGAATTGGGCTATTTCTCAATCAAAAGAAAAAAAAATTTATGTTGCTAATAATAAGGGTTTATTAGAATTTAATGGCGCAAAATGGGAAGTTTATAACTCACCAAACCAAACCATTATTAGATCTGTTAATGTTATTAATAATTTAATTTATACGGGCTGCTACCGCGAATTTGGATATTGGTCACCTACCAATACCGGTATTTTAAACTACACATCCTTATCAACAGAACTTAATATTGCTTTTTTAGAAGATGAAGAAATTTGGAATATTATAAGTGTCGATCATTTTATTTTATTTCAATCTTTAAAACGAATTTATGTTTATAACAAGAATGATACAACCTATTCTATTATAAATTCTAATTCGGTAATTCCAAAAATTATAAAAGTAAATCAAGGTGTTTATTTTCAGAAAACAAAACAAGGTGTTTTCGAAATTGTAAATGGTGCTTCAAAATTAATTTCAGACGATCCTATTTTAAAAGAGAATCTATTAGTTAATATTTTTAATCATAATGGTAATTTATTATTTGAAACAGAAGATAATGGCTTCTATTATTTAAAAAATAAATCAGTAATTAAATGGAATATATCTGCTAACAGCATCCTTAATAAAGATAGAATTTATAGCAGTATTAAATTAAGGGATAATAGTTTTATTCTTGGTAGTATTTCTAACGGTATTTTACATTTAAATTCAGAGGGCGATATTGAATATCAAATAAATCAAAATAACGGATTAAGCAATAATACAGTACTTTCTGTTTTTGAAGATATTGATAACAATGTTTGGTTAGGTTTAGAGAACGGTATTAACTGTGTTAATTTAAAATCGGCCTTTAGTATTTATAATGATCAAAAAGGTAAAATAGGGTCTGTAAATACATCTATTTTAGATGATAACTATTTATATATAGGTACCAATCAAGGCTTATTTTATAAGGATATAAATTTAGATAATCAATTTACTTTTATTCCAGAAACACAAGGAGCGGTTTGGTGTTTAAAAAAAATAAATAATACTCTTTTTTGTGGCCATAATTCTGGAACTTTTATCATCAAGGATAATAAAGCACAACTCATTTCTGATATTCCAGGAACATGGAACATTATTCCTATTAACAATCAAAATAATTTATTCCTTCAAGGAAATTATAGTGGCTTAAATGTTATTGAATTTCAAGATAATAAATGGAAATACAGAAATAAAATTAAAGGCTTTGATATTTCTAGCCGATATTTTGAAATACTTAATAACAATGAAGTATTGGTAAGTCATGAGTATAAAGGGGTTTATAAAATTAAATTAAATAAGGATTATACAAGTGTTGTTTCTGTAGATCAAGATCTTTCAGTAGATAAAGGTGCTAAAACCAGTTTAATAAAATATAGAGATAACTTGTTATATTCTCATAATAAAGGTGTTTATAAATATAATGAAAAACAAAATAAGTTTATAAGAGACACTATTTTTAGTAGCTTATTTAATGAGGAAAATTATACAACTGGTAAATTAGTTAACGATAAGCAAACCAATAAACTTTGGTCTTTTTCTTTACAAGGCTTAAGTTATTTAGAACCCATTAGGCTAAATAATAACTATAAATTAAACAAAGTATCCTTACCAAGTTATGTAAGAAATGATGTTTCTGGCTACGAGAATATCTCTTATTTAAAAGACAACAAATACCTCTATGGTACAACTTTAGGGTATATTATAATTGATTTAGATAAATTAAAATCTAAGTTGCATCATATAAATCTTAATTTAATATCTATTGGAAACGTTAAAAAAGGTCATAAAATCCGTTTTTTAGATACCTCTTTAAAAGGCGATTTTAAAAATAAAGAAAACAATTTAGAGTTTAATTTTAGTGTACCAGAATACGAAAAATATTTAGAAGCAGAATATCAATATAAATTGGATGGCATTTATAATGAATGGAGTAATTGGTCGTCGACACCTAATGTGTTTTTTGAAAACTTACCTTATGGTGAATATACTTTTTTTGTAAAATCTAGAATAGGTAATGAACTATCTGAAAATGTAGAAAGCTATAGTTTTAAAATTGAAGCTCCTTGGTCTTTAACCAAAGGAATGTTCGCTGTTTATTTTATTTTATTTGCTTTGTTTACTTTGTTAATGCATAATATTTATAAACGGCATTATAGAAAACAACGTGAAAAATTATTATATAAAGCACAACGCGAATTAGAATTAAAAGAATTAGAAAACAAAGAGCAGTTAATGTTTCATAACAATGAAAAACTAAGACAAGATATAGATAATAAGAATAGAGAATTAGGTATTTCTACCATGAGCTTGATTAAGAAAAATGAGTTTTTAAATCATCTTAAAAATGAATTACAAAAAGTCAAGGAACCTAAAAACTTGAAAAGTGTTATTAAAATAATTGATAAAAATTTAAATAATACAGACGATTGGAACACCTTTGAAGAAGCTTTTAATAATGCTGATAAGGATTTTCTTAAAAAAATTAAAACACTACACCCATCGTTAACTTCTAACGATTTAAGACTTTGTGCTTATCTAAGATTAAATTTAACATCCAAAGAAATTGCACCACTATTAAACATTTCATCAAGAAGTGTTGAAGTTAAACGTTATAGATTAAGAAAAAAGATTGAATTACTTCACGAATCTAGCTTAACAGATTATATTTTAAATATATAATACCTTAACAATACTGTTTTTTACCTATACAATACCACAACATTTGTAGTTTTAGGTTTGTATTTAAGCTTTTAATAAGGATACATAATTCTTAATAAACCTTAATATAATTGCGATATTTATAAAAAAACAACACTTTTATTGTTATGTATGTTTTTTGTTGTGGCTTAAAATTATAATAGATCATATAATCAAATTAAATTTACTAAAACTAAATTAAACTATATTCATATGAGACATTATCTCTTTAAACTATTAACAGTATTCTGTGTTACGTTCTCTACAGCCCAAAGTATAGATGTAAAAGGAATTGTTAATGACAATACAGGAATTCCTATACCTGGTGTTAATGTATTTGTAAAAAACACAAGTAAAGGGGCTGTAACAGATTTTGATGGTAATTTTATAATTACCAATGTCGAAATAGGTACTACCTTATCATTTAGCTTTATAGGTTATATAACAAAAGAAGTTACTATAAAGGACAATACTAATTTAACGATTCAATTAGAAGAAGACCTTGCCCAACTAGACGAGGTCGTTGTAATTGGATATGGAACTCAAACCAAAAAGGAGATTACTGGAGCGGTAAGTGTAGTTTCTAACGAAACTATAGAAAAACTTAAGCCAACACGTATTGAACAAGCTTTACAAGGGCAAGTAGCAGGTGTTAATATAACAACCAATTCAGGAACTCCTGGAGGCGGATCAACTATTAGTATTAGAGGTGTATCTACAAATGGTGATAGTAGACCATTAATTTTAGTTGACGGCAATGTTGTAGAAGACCTTAGTGTAATAAACCCTAATGATATTGAAAGCATGAACATCCTTAAAGATGCAACTGCTGGTATTTATGGAGTTAGAGCTGCCAATGGTGTGATATTAATAACAACTAAAACAGGTCGAAAAGGAATGCCTTTAACTATTGAGTATAATGCATACACAGGATTTCAACAAACAACAAGAAAAATACCATTATTAAATGCTTCTGAATATGCTGTTATAATTAATGAAGGATATGCTGCCGCTGGTAGTACACCACCTTTTACCAATATATCGGCTTTAGGAGTTGGAACCGATTGGCAAGACGAAGCTTTTCAATCAGCTCCTGTTTTTAATCATAATATAACATTTAGAGGAGGTAAAGAAAAATCTTCTTATTCTTATAGCGCCTCTTTTTTAACACAAGACGGTATTGTTGGTGGTAAAAAATCCAACTTCACGCGTTTTACAAATAGTGCAAGCTATAATTTAGATTTCTTAAAGAATTTTAAATTCAAATCTGGACTTACTCTAACTAGAACTAATAAAAAAGGACTTCCAGAAAATGCCCTTGGTTCTGTATTATTTAATGCCTTAAATATGGCGCCTAATCTTTCTGTATATGACGAAAATGGAGCATTCAGTTTAGCTGATGGATTAGGGGGAGAAGTTATCAACCCGTTAGCTCAAATGCAGAATACATATAACAGAAATAAAATAATGAAGCTGAATGGGTTTGCAGGATTGTCTTATAATTTTTTAGACCATTTTACAGTAGAGACAAATATTCAATTTAATTATGCCGAAGTAAATAGTTTTTCTTTTGATCCCATAGATTTTTATGGTGTTGGAAAAGTTTTTAACACCCTTACCAGCGGCGTTGCTGAATCCTTTGATATTTATAGAGATTATACTTTTGATAGCTTCATTAAATATGAGAATACTTTTGATGATATTCATAAAGTAAATATGCTTTTAGGAACTTCGGTTTTTAAAACTACTGGAGTATTATCTGGAAGAACTGCTACAGATATAATTGATAACGATATTGCAAATGCATCTGTAGATCAAGCTTTTGATAAAAAAAATATTTATGCAGAGCGCGGAAGCAATCCAACATTTGATGGTAGATTATTATCTTATTTTGCGAGATTACAATATGACTATAAAGGTAAATATCTATTATCTGCAGTAGTACGTAGAGACGGTTCTACAAGGTTTGGAGCTGGTAACAAATTTGGGTACTTCCCTTCAGGATCTATAGGTTGGGTTGCATCAGATGAAGATTTCCTAAAAGACAGTGATGTTTTCGATTTATTAAAAGTAAGAGCCTCTTATGGTATTCTTGGAAATGATAGAATTCCTGATTATAGATTCGTATCCCTTTTAACAGGAGAAGGCACTTATTTTTTTGGTGGAAATGATGCTGAACATGAAGTTTATGGAAAAGCAAGCGGAGGCATTTCAAACCCAGAAATTAAATGGGAAAAACAAAAAACTTTAGATATAGGATTAGATATGCGAATCTTTAATAACAAAGTTGATATTACAACAGATTATTTTAAAAGAAGAACAGAAGATTTATTAGTTTCTCCGCAAGTATCAGGATTACTTGGTACAGGTGCAGCACCAATTGTTAACGCAGGAATAGTTGAAAATACAGGTCTTGAATTTGCAATTGGTTATTCAGATAATTTAAGTGATGATTTTAAATTTAGCATCAGGTATAATGTAACTGCTATAAAGAATGAAGTTATTTCAGTTAGCGGACAAGGAGAATATCTTGAAGGTGGCGGATTTGGTATTTCTCAACCAGCAATTTCTAGAATGGAAGCTGGCTTCCCACTAGGCTATTTTGTAGGTTTCAAAACCGATGGTATTTTTCAAACGCAAGATGAAATTGATAATGCTGCAGTAGGAGATATTGCACCTCAACCTGGCGATTTTAAATTTGTAGATCAAAATGATGATGGTGTTATTGATTTAGAAGATCGCGTAGATTTAGGAAATCCGCTTCCAGATGCCACAATGGGGTTAAACCTTTCTTTCGATTACAAAAATTTCGACTTTGCTGCCTATGCTTTTGCATCAGTTGGTAATGAAATAGTTCGTAATTATGAACGTAACCAACAATTAGTAAATAAACCAATTTGGTATTTAAATCGTTGGACGGGTGCAGGTTCTACTAACACAACACCTAGACAAACCATTGGAACTAATGGTAATACTGTTTTTTCTGATTACTATGTAGAAGATGGATCTTTTATTCGCTTACAAAATGTACAATTAGGATATACATTTTCTAATGATAAAGAAGATTCTACATTCGATAAGTTTAGAGTTTATGTGTCTGCAAGTAATTTAGTGACTTTAACTAAGTATAACGGTTACGATCCAACAGTTGGAAATGGTGCTCCTATTGGAGGCGGAATAGATAATGGATTTTATCCAAGTGCTAGTACATTTTTACTAGGTGTTAACGTAAAATTTTAATTAAGTATTATGAAAAATTTAAAAATTATAAATATCCTTTTTGTGCTACTTATGGTGTTTTCGTGTAGTGACACTTTTGTAGACGTGGATTCGCAAGATGAAAATTCTGAAGACTTTTTTAATTCAGAATCAGATTATCAACTCGCATTAGTTGCTGCTTACGATTATTTACAAACATCAGCTAAATTTTATCAATTTGCTGAAATTGCTTCTGATAACACGCTGTGTGGAGGAGAAAGCGCAACAGACTCACCATATATTCAACAAATAGATGATATGATTCATACTCCTGTTGGTCAAAGTGATGGTGGTTTAAGAACCATGTGGCAATGGATGTATGAAGCCGTAAACCGCTGTAATTATATTATGGAATTTCAAGATAAAACAGATTTTTCAAATAAAACTAGTGTTATAGCACAAACAAGATTTTTAAGAGCTTACTATAATTTTATATTGGTAAAATGGTGGGGAGATGTGCCTATGTTAATAGATAAGCGCATTCAATTTGGAGATCAGTTTAGTATTGATAGAACCCCTAAAACAGATGTTTATGCATTAATTGAAGACGATTTAACCTTCGCAATTGCAAATCTACCTTATATACAAAACCAAACAGGTAGAGTTACCAAAGGAGCTGCACAAGCATTACTTGGTAAAGCTTACTTATATCAAGATAAGTTTACCGAAGCCGCTACGGTATTAGAAGATTTAATAGAAAAAGGACCGCATCGTTTATTAACTTCTGCAGAGTATCCTAATATGTTTGAACGTGACTGGGAAAATAATATAGAATCTGTTTTCGAAGTTCAGTATTCAGATGTTGATGGAGGTAGTTTTGATTGTTTCCAATGTCTTGAAGGTAATTATTCGGTATACTTTAATGGCCCAAGAGGCTTTGTTGATGCTGCTGAAAAATTTGACCCTGGTTATAGTTTTAATGTACCTACACAAGAAGTGGTTGATGCTTTTGAAGATGGCGATCTTCGTTTCGAAACATCAATCTTAGATATGGATCAATATATTTTAGATAATCCAGGTTCGTCTTATGATGCTACTGCAGGATATGAGCAAACAGGGTATTTTAATAGGAAATACATAGCAAGAAAAGGCGATTTAAACATTGGTGATGCTGCCTTAACAAATCCTGATAATTATAGAGCAATTAGGTTTGCAGATGTATTATTAATGGCTGCTGAAGCTTTAAACAGAGGTAATATAAGTGATGCTAGAGCACAAGACTATTTAAACGAAGTAAGAAATAGAGCGATGTTAGAAGATGTTACTACAACAGGTTCTAATTTAACAAACGATATTTATAAAGAACGTCGAGTAGAATTAGTAGGTGAAGGTCATCGTTTTTTCGATTTAGTAAGAACCGGTAGAGCTGCTCAAGAAATTGATGGCTTTGTAGCAGGGAAACATGAGTTATTTCCAATTCCAATTGAAGAAATTAATTTATCTGGAAATAGATGGAAACAAAACCCTAATTATTAAAAAATGAAACATATGAAAACATTAAAATATATAATGAGTTTTGCTTTGGTCTTCTTTATTAGTTGCACCGATGAAAATGATTTGAGCTTTATTGATAGTGTAGTAGCTCCAACAAATGTTACTGCTACTTTTCAAATAACACAAGATAATACAGGGTTAGTAACCATTACACCAAACTCAGAAGGAGGGACTACCTATAAAATATCTCTTGGAGATAGTACTGTAGAATCCATTGTAGTAGCTCAAGGTGAAAACATTCAGCATAATTATGCAGAAGGAGAATACACTGTAAATATAGAGGCATTTGGACTTACAGGTTTAAAAACTGCATCTACTCAGAATTTGGTTGTGTCGTTCAGAACTCCTGAAAATTTAGTAGTTACTATTGAAAATGATATTGCAATATCGAAACAAGTAAATGTTACTGCAACTGCAGATTTTGGAGTCTCATATCATGTTTATTTTGGTGAACCAGGAAACGATACGCCTGTGTTATCAAATATTGGCGAAACAGTATCTTATACATATCTAGAACCAGGAACTTATTCTATTAGAATAGTCGCTATGAGTGCTGCAATTGAAACTGTAGAATATATTGAAGAGTTTGTAGTTACCGAAATATTACAACCTATTGCATCTGCACCTATGCCTCCAAATAGAGAAGAAACAGATGTAATATCTATTTTTAGTGATCAATATAGCGACGTACCAAATACCGATTATTTTCCAGATTGGGGTCAAGGAGGACAAGGAAGCAGTTGGTTTTCTTTTGATTTAAATGGAGATAAAATGCTACAATATGTTAATTTAAGTTATCAAGGTGTAGTATTAGCAGATGGTACTTCTGTAGATGTATCGGGTATGAAGTATTTACATTTAGATGTATGGACTGCTTCTGAAGGTTTAAAAATTGAAATATCATTAATTAATAATACAGCAGGAGGCGCCACAGAAAAACCCGTGTTAAGCGATTTATCTTCTGGTGAATGGACGAGTTTAGACATTCCTATTTCAGAGTATACAGATCAAGGACTTACGGTTACAGAGATTTTTCAAATGAAATTTGTTGGAGATCCTTGGGCTGAAGGAAGTGTTTTTATTGACAATATTTATTTCTATAAACCATCAATAGTGGCAGAAGTACCAGAAGTTGCAGCGCCTACTCCTACTATTAATAGTAGCAACGTTATTTCGGTTTTTAGTGATGCATATACTAATGTTGGAATAAGCGAATTAAACCCTAATTGGGGGCAAACAACAACATTAACGCCATTAGATATTTCAGGAAATAATATCTGGCTGTATGAAGCTTTAAACTTTTCAGGAATAGTAACCAATTATGATAACCCAACAAATTTATCAGCAATGGATTATGTTCATTTTGATTATTTTACTCCAGATGCAGAAGTTTTAGGGTTAAAAATAGTAAATACAGTTAATGGAGATGAAGACATTAAGTTTGTTGAAAATATAGTAAGAGGTACTTGGGTAAGTGTTACTATGCCTTTATCAGATTATGCTATAGATGCATCAGCAGTAACACAATTAATATTTGATACAACAGGAGGAAGTGCTAAAGTATATATTGATAATTTATATTTTTATTCTGAAAATGGTTCACAACCAACAGTAGCCGCTCCAACGCCTACTATTGCAACTAATGATGTTATTTCTGTTTATAGTGATAGTTATACAGGTGTTGCGCTTAGTGAGGTAAACCCAGATTGGGGACAAACAACAACTTTAGCAGATTTTAATATTGCAGGAGGTAATACATGGCAGTATGATTTATTGAATTATTCTGGCATAGTTACAAATTATGACAACCCAACTAATTTGTCTGGTATGAGTTTTATTCATTTTGATTATTGGACACCAGATGCAACTGTACTAGGTCTTAAATTAGTGAATACGGTAAGTAGCGAGGAAGACATAAAATTTGTTTCTCCTGTAGTTACTGGCACTTGGGTAAGTGTAACGATTCCTTTAAAAGATTATTCTATCGACGCCTCTGCAGTAACCCAAATTATATGGGACACTACTGGAGCAAGCGCTACAGTTTATATAGACAACCTTTATTTTCATAATTAAAAAATGCATATCATGAAAAACATAAAATATAAAATAGTAAGCTTTTTGTCATTGATGCTTGTATTTAGCAGTTGTCAAGAAGATGAAGGAGTCGTTGGTGATATTATTGCACCAAGCAATGTTACAATATCTTATGAGATTGTTGGAGTAGATTCTGATAACCCAAATGGAGATGGAACAGGCATTGTGAATTTTATAACAACCTCAGATAATGTGATTACTTACAGATATGATTTTGGAGATAATACAGATGTTGCTGTAGCACCTTCTGGAGATATTACACATAGATTTAGTGTTACAGGCGTAAATACGTATTCTGTAACGGTTATGGCTTCTGGTATAGGTGGAGTTACTAGTACATCAACTATTAATATTGATGTGTTTAGTTCTTTTGAAGATCAAGAAGCTAAAGACTTTTTAACAGGAGGTACAGGTAATAGCAAAACATGGTATTGGGCAGCAGATAAACCAGGTAATATTGGTTTAGGTCCAAATGATGTACAAGCAGGAGGAGAGCATACATATTCACAATGGTTTACATCTGATGCTTGGCATTCAGATAAACTTTGTATGTATGATGCAGAATTTGTTTTCACGCAATCTATAAATGGCGATTTAACTTTTGAGCAATTAAAAGATATAGCCTATACGCCTGGAGATTTTGCTGCTTCAATTGGAGTTGCAGGCGATTCATGTCATGGTGTTGACGTTGCTCCTGGTCTTGATGGCGTAAAAAATGTTAGTTTTAGCCCTTCAAGTTCTAATGCTACCATTGATGGTGAATATAGGGGAACAACCATTAATTTTTCTGATGGAGGTTTTATGTCATGGTATGTTGGTGTAAATTCTATAGAAATTATAGAAATTACAGATAGCACACTATTTGTTAGAATGACAGATGCTTCTGGTTCTGGTTTGGCTTGGTACTGTAAGTATCAAACAGATAACCCAAATGATTAGTTTTCATATCCTTTAAAATTAATTAACAATACTGAAGGAGTTAAGTATTACTTCTTCAGTATTAATGCGCTTTTTTAAAAATTTAACTTAGAATTTATGTTCAAAAAGATGGTATATCTAATTTTGATGTTTTTTATTTCATGTTCTAGCAGTGGAGACGATTCGGGAATCCTTCCCGAAAAAGAAGATATCATTCCCACTAATTTATCTGTATCAGTTGAAATAATTGGAATGAATGCTAACAGTCCTAACGGTGATGGCTCTGGAAATATTATTTGTAAAGCTACTGCTACTGATGCTGTTTCTTATGGTTTTAAAGTAGGAAATGATACTGAAGTAAAGAGAGTAAATGGTGTGTTTAATTATACGTGTTTAACCGAAGGCTCAAACGAATATATAGTAACTGTATTTGCATATTCAAGTACTGGTAATATTATTAGCGATTTTAAAAAAGCAACTATTTTTGTTACAGAAAGCGGCCCTCAATTAATTTGGTCTGATGAGTTTAATATTGATGGCGCACCAGATACTTCTAAATGGGGTTACGATTTAGGTGATGGTTGCCCAGGTAATTGTGGCTGGGGAAATGGTGAGAAAGAATACTATACCAATAGATCTGATAATGTAAAAGTTGAAAATGGTGTATTAAAAATAATCGCTAAAAAAGAAAATTATCAAGGTTCAGAATATACTTCGGCTAGACTATTAACAAAAGGAAAATTCGATTTTACTTATGGTCGTATAGATGTAAAAGCAAAATTACCTATTGGAGAAGGCACATGGCCTGCAATATGGATGTTGGGAGCAAATATAGATACCGTTGGATGGCCAAAATGCGGTGAAATTGATATTATGGAACATTGGGGATACAATCCTTCCCTTATATCTAGTGCAACGCATACACCATCATGTTCAGGTGGTTGTGCAAACACTAAAGTTGGTGAAACAACCATAACCGATTTTTCTACAGAATTTCATGTGTATAGTTTAGAATGGACAGAGTATGAGTTAAACTTTATTATAGATGGAGACTTAAAGTATAGCTATAATCCAACTACCAAAAATAGTAATACATGGCCATATAATGCGCCTCAATTTTTAATATTAAATGTGGCTATGGGAGGCAGTTGGTTTTCTATAGATCCAAATTTCACAGAATCTGTCATGGAGATAGATTATATAAAAGTATATCAATAAAATGAAGAAAAACAGCCAATATATTTTTCTTGTTATCGCAATCATTTTTACTGTTTCTTGTAAAGAAAATACCGATAATAATGAAAGTGAAAAGACAACAAATTCTATAGATATTAAAGTAGCCAATCTACTTTCTAAAATGACTTTAGAAGAAAAAATTGGACAAATGAACCAATATAATGGTTTCTGGGATGTTACAGGACCAAAACCATCTAATGGTGATGCGGCTAATAAATATGAACATTTAAGAAAGGGTTATGTCGGTTCTATGCTTAATGTTAGAGGAGTTAAAGAAGTAAAAGCAGTTCAAAAAATAGCTGTTGAAGAAACGAGGTTAGGTATTCCGTTAATTATAGGTTTTGATGTCATTCATGGTTACGAAACATTAAGTCCTATACCTTTAGCAGAAGCTGCAAGTTGGGATTTAGAAGCTATAAAAAAATCGGCTCAAATGGCCGCAAAAGAAGCTGCTGCTGCTGGAATTAACTGGACGTTCGCTCCTATGGTAGATATTTCTAGAGATGCCCGCTGGGGACGCGTTATGGAAGGAGCTGGAGAAGACACCTTTTTAGGATCTAAAATTGCTACAGCAAGAGTAACAGGTTTTCAAGGAGATGATTTATCGTCTTCTCAAACCATAGCTGCTTGTGCTAAACATTGGGCAGGTTATGGTTTTGCTGAAGCTGGTAGAGATTATAATACCGTAGATGTTGGAACATCTACCCTTAATAACATCATTTTTCCACCATTTAAGGCAGCTGCCGATGCTGGAGTTAAAACATTTATGAATTCTTTTAACGAGTTAAATGGCGTTCCTGCTACAGGAAATGCATTTCTACAACGCGATATTTTAAAAGGAAAATGGAACTATGATGGTTTTGTAGTTTCAGATTGGGGATCGATGAACGAAATGATTGCTCATGGCTATGCTAAAGATAAAAAACATGCAGCCGAATTATCTATTAATGCGGGTTCAGATATGGATATGGAATCTTATGCTTACGTTGATGAATTGGCTAATTTAGTGAAAGAAGACAAGGTAAAAGAATCTCTAATTGATGATGCTGTAAAACGTATTTTAAAAGTAAAATATGAATTAGGTTTATTTGACGATCCTTATAAATATTGCAACGAAGCTATTGAAAAAGAAGTAATTGGAAGCACAGAAATACAGGATGCTGTATTAGATATGGCTAAAAAATCTATTGTACTTTTAAAAAATGAAAACAAATTATTACCACTTAAAAAAGAAGGTCAGAATATTGCTTTAATTGGAGCTTTAGCTTCAGATAAAACAAGTCCTTTAGGAAGTTGGAGAATTGCTGCAAAAGACAATACAGCAGTATCGGTTTTAGAAGGACTTCAAAACTACTCGGGTAATACAATAAACTATTCAAAAGGAGCAGATTTAACAATAGGAAAAACCGAATTTGGGATAGAATTAAATATAAACACAACAGATAAAAGTGGATTTTCAGAAGCTATTCAAACAGCAAAAAAGGCCGATGTTGTTGTGATGGTTTTAGGAGAACACGGTTTTCATAGCGGAGAGGCTCGTAGTAGAACAAATTTAGATTTGCCAGGAGTTCAGCAAGAACTTTTAGAGGCTATTTATAAAGTTAATAAAAACATTGTTTTAGTATTAAATAATGGACGTCCTTTAACAATTACTTGGGCAGACGCACATATTCCTGCTATTGTTGAAGCTTGGCAATTAGGCACACAAAGCGGTCATGCCATTGCTCAAGTTTTATATGGGGATTATAACCCTAGTGGAAAATTACCAATGACATTTCCAAGGCATGTGGGGCAAATACCAATTTATTACAATTATAAAAATACAGGCAGACCAACAATTCCTGCTCCAAATGAAGTGTTTTGGTCACATTATATAGATGAAAGCAACACGCCTTTGTATCCATTTGGTCATGGTTTAAGTTATACCACGTTTTTATATTCAAACCTGTTAATAGAAAAAGTTTCAGATGACGTATTTAAAGTTTCAGTTGATGTTAAAAATACAGGCGATGTTACAGGTAAAGAAGTTGTACAGCTTTATATAAGAGATTTAATAGCCAGCGTTACAAGACCCGTTAAAGAATTAAAAGGTTTTGAATTAATAGAATTAGAATCAAATCAACAAAAAACTATCACCTTCAGTCTTACAAAAGAGGAATTAGGCTTCTTTAATAATCAAGGTGAATTTGTATTAGAATCTGGTGATTTTAAAGTGTTTATTGGTGGAAGTTCTATTACAAATTTAGAGTCAAACTTTAAAATTTAGTTAGGTGTAATTGTTTCTATTTTAAAAATAAAATTCGTAAGTTTAGTTTAGTATGTTTGTGTTTTAAAGATGTGTTTTTGGTTTAACACATCTTTTTTTCTTTACTTTGTACAAAGCTTCACATAAATTATGTTTGATGATATTTTAGCAGCCATTCCATTTGGTGTTATACTAGCCTTCACTATTGGTCCGGTTTTTTTTGTACTTCTTGAAACAAGCGCAACCAAGGGGTTTAAAAGTGCCTTGATTTTTGATTGTGGTGTTATGTTAGCCGATATCATTTTTATTTTAGTCGCATTTTTTAGTACTAATAAGCTCTTAGAAAAAATTAAAGACGATCCTAATTTTCTAGTTTTTGGAGGTGTATTATTAGTTGTTTATGGTATTATTTCATTTTTAAAAACATCAAAATCTTTTAGAGACATTGTTAGGGAATACCATAAAATTGAAATAAAAAAGGGGTATGGGAAGTTATTTTTAAAAGGCTTTCTATTAAATTTTATAAATATAGGCGTTTTATTGGGTTGGGTTGCCTTTATTGTACTTGGTAATTCGTTAACAAATTCAGAGGATGGCATTGTGGTATTTTTAAGTACTATTTTAATTGTTTATTTTTTAGTAGACCTTGTTAAAATAGTTATTGCAAAAAAATTAAGAAATAAGCTAACACCTCGATTAATCTTTAAAACGAAAAAAATTATAGCACTTGTAATTTTAGGTTTTGGAGTATTGCTTTTAGTTCAAGGGTTTTTTCCAAAAGAGAAAGAACTTCTAAAAGAAAAATTAGAACAAATAAATGCTATAAAAGAAAAGCTTCCAGAATAAACTGAAAGCTTTTGTTGAGGTGTCGAGCGGATTCGAACCGCTGTAGCAGCTTTTGCAGAGCTGAGCCTAGCCACTCGGCCACGACACCTTAATTATTGTGCAAATGTAAAAAAAATTGTGACTTTTCAATACATAAAATTACTTTTTACGCTTATCGGTCATTTTTATCGTTACTCTAGCAACATCACCACCAATAGGAGGGTTTAATTTACTAACCCAAACAGTGGCTTTTTTTACTAATTTATCTTCGTTAAAAATTCTATTTAAAATACGTTTTGCAACTGTTTCAAGTAGGTGAGAAGCGATATCCATTTCTTCTTTTATAATACGATTTAAAAAAACGTAATCTACAGTATCACTCAAATTATCTGTTTTTGATGAGGTTTGTAAATCGGCATCAACTTCTAAATCTACACGATAATCACTTCCTATTTTTGTTTCTTCTTTTAAACAACCATGGTACGCAAATACCCGAATGTTTTCAACTTTTATTTTCCCCATTAGCTTCTTAAACTTATTAAGCTAAAATAGTTTGAATTTCCGTAATTTTGAAGCTTATTTAGTTGAAATAAATATCAAGTATGTCTGAAGAAAGAAAATCACTCAATTTTATTGAGCAAATTATAGAAGAAGATTTAGCAAACGGAATGTCTAAAAAGGACTTACGTTTTCGTTTTCCTCCAGAGCCTAACGGTTATTTACACATAGGTCATACAAAAGCTATCGGAATTAGTTTTGGTTTAGGAGAAAAATATAATGCACCTGTAAATCTTCGTTTTGACGATACAAACCCTGCTAAAGAAGAGCAAGAATATGTAGATGCTATAAAAGAAGACATTGCTTGGTTAGGCTACAAATGGGATAAAGAATTATTCTCATCAGATTATTTTCAGCAATTGTATGATTGGGCTATTCATTTTATAAAAGAAGGAAAAGCTTATGTAGATTCACAATCGAGCGAAGCTATGGCAGAACAAAAAGGAACACCAACACAATCAGGTGTTGATGGCCCTTATAGAAATAGAACGGTAGCAGAAAACCTTGATTTGTTTGAACGCATGAAAGCGGGCGAATTTGATGAAGGATCTCATATTTTACGAGCTAAAATTGATATGCAACATGTTAATATGTTGATGCGTGATCCTATTATGTATCGTGTTTTAAAGAAGCATCATCATAGAACAGCAAACGATTGGTGTATTTACCCAATGTACGATTGGACGCATGGAGAAAGTGATTATATTGAGCAAATTTCACATTCGTTATGCTCGTTAGAATTTAAACCGCACAGAGAGCTTTATGATTGGTTTTTGGACCAAGTTGTAGATACTAATTTACATAGACCAAAACAACGTGAGTTTGCGCGTTTAAACTTAAGTTATACTATCATGAGTAAGCGTAAGCTGCTTAAATTGGTTGAAGATAAAATTGTAGCTGGATGGGACGACCCAAGAATGCCAACCATTTCTGGTTTGCGCCGTCGTGGTTATACACCAAATTCGCTTAGAAAATTTGTAGAAACAGTAGGTGTTGCTAAACGTGATAATATTATTGATGTATCGCTTTTAGAGTTTTGCATTCGTGAAGATTTAAACAAAACGGCACCTCGTGTTATGGCTGTTTTAGACCCGGTTAAGTTAGTAATTACTAATTATCCAGAAGGAAAAGAGGAATGGTTAGAAGCAGAAAATAATCAAGAAGATGACAGTGCTGGTTTTAGAAAAGTACCGTTTTCAAGAGAATTATATATTGAAAAAGACGATTTTAAAGAAGAAGCTAGCAGTAAGTTTTTTAGATTGAAATTAGGTGGTGAAGTAAGGCTTAAAAATGCCTATATTATAAAAGCAGATGCTGTTGAAAAAGATACTGATGGAAACATTACAGAAATTCATTGTACGTATTCTGAGGATACTTCTAGAAGAGTAAAAGGAACCTTGCATTGGGTGTCTATAAAGCATGCTATAAAAGCTGAAGTTAGAGAATATGATAGGTTGTTTATTGATGAATCTCCAGACAGTCATCAAGACAAAGATTTTATGGAATTTATAAACCCAAATTCTTTAAAAATTATTGAAGCCTTTGTTGAACCTAGTTTATTAGAAGTTAAAGTAGGAGATAGGTTTCAGTTTCAACGTTTAGGGTATTTTAATGTCGATAACGATTCGTCTTCTGATAAATTAATATTCAATAAAACAGTAGGATTACGTGATACTTGGGCAAAACAAAAACCGAAGCCTCAACAACAACAAACGAAGCCAAATAACAATCAGCAACCGCAGCGAAAAGCTATTGATGTCATTCAGCAATTAGGTAAGAAGTATACTAATTTGCCAGAAGCAAAACAAATTAAGGTTAAAAGCGACATTGAAGAACTTGCTAAAAATGTGAGTTATGAAGAGTTGTCTCCTTTATTTGGAACAGCTGCTAAAAAAGTAGGAACACGTATTGCTGTAGCCATCACTTTGGGTGTTTTATTAGAAAACGGACTAGAAAAGAATGACGCTATAAATGAATTTATAAATAAAGCACTTGAAGATAAAAATGACCTTTTAGTTAATGAAGCTAATATTATTAAATAAACATCTAATTATCAGTTTTTTAAAAAGTATTATATTTAACTTCTAACTAAAAAGACATTATTATGGAATTATTAAACCCTATTGCAATGTTAGTTGCAGCTATTTCGGCATTAGTTGTCGGATTTATTTGGTACAATCCAAAAGTTTTTGGAAATGCTTGGATGCAAGCAGCAGGTATGACCGACGAGCAAGTTAAAGGAGGGAATATGGTTAAAATTTTTGTTTTAGCTTTAATTTTTGCTTTTTTATTGGCAACAGCTTTACCAGGAATAGTTATCCATCAAATGGGAGTTTTTAGCCTTATAGGTGGAGACCCATCTGTAGCTTTACCTTCTTATGAAGCTTTTATAGCCGATTATTCAGATGCTTTTAGAACCTTTAAACATGGTGCTTTTCATGGGGTTTTAACAGGTATTTTTATTGTACTTCCAATAATTGGGACTAATGCTTTATTTGAACGAAAAGGGGCTAAATACATTTTTATTAATGCAGGTTATTGGATTGTAACACTTGGAATTATGGGTGCTATTATTTGTGGCTGGAAATAATATTTTTGTAATTTTATAACATAAACAAAGACTGAGGTTTTTAACTTCGGTCTTTTTATTTTCTATTGAAAACATATCGTATATATAATTCACATAAAGATCTTCCAGAATTTTGGAAACATTTTACTGAACACGATATTTTTTTACAACCCAATTATTTTGCTGCTTTAGAAGAGGCATCTCCTAAAAACATCCAGTTTTTTTATGTGGGTGTTTTTAATAATGACACATTGGTAGGAGTTGCTGTGGTACAGCGTGTGCAATTGTACTTAAATGATATGTTTAGAAAAACAGAAGTTTCTTGTTTTAAAGAAGCTGTTAAAAGTGCTGTTTCTAAAATAGTAAGAGGAAACATTTTAGTGGTTGGTAACTTAATGCATACTGGGCAACATGGCGTGTTTTATCAAACGAATAGTATGTCGCAGATAGAATACTTAGATGTTGTTTTTGAAGCTTTAAGTACCCTTAAAATCAGGATAAAAAAAACTCAAAAGAAAACGATTAGAGCTATTATGCTTAAAGATTTTTTTGAAGCAGATGCTATTCATTTAAATAAAGACTTTTTTCTTTCCCATAAATTACATCATGTTTACGTACAGCCAAATATGATGATGCGTGTTAAGCCTAATTGGTTAAAAATGGAAGAATATGTGGCTAGTTTAAATAAAAAGTATAAAAGTCGTTATAAACGTGCTAAAAAGAAACTAGGAGCAATAACTTGTAGAGAATTAGATTTAAAAGCCATTGAAACACATTCTGAAATACTTCATCAATTATATTTAAATGTTTCTAATAATGCCAAGTTTAATACGTTTGTTTTACCTCAAAATCATTTTTACAATTTAAAACTTCAATTAAAACAATCGTTTAAAGTTTTTGGCTATTATTTAGATGATGAATTAATAGGATTTTATACTTTAATTTTAAATAATGACGATTTAGAAACCTATTTTTTAGGTTATGATACCATTCATCAATATCCCAATCAGTTGTATTTAAATATGCTGTATGATATGATAAAATTTGCCATTGAAAATAAGTTTTCTAATATTGTATACGCACGAACTGCTATGGAAATTAAAAGTTCGGTAGGAGCTAAGCCAGAAGCTATGAGTATTTATATGAAACACACTAATGGTTTTATAAATGCGATTTTAAAACAAATTTTTAAGTTGATGCATCCTAAACAAGATTGGGAAGAACGACATCCTTTTAAATAATTTAATAATTCTTTAAGATATAAACTATTTTCATTTTGTTATATTATATCAATAAATATAATAATTATGGAAACAGAAAAAAGAAATATATTAAGTGAAATATCAACACTTACTAGAGTTATTGAAGAGCAATACCCAGAGCTTCAAAAATATTTAAATGAAAGTAGAAGTACTATACCACAAGGCGATATAAAGAGTAGTAAAATAGAAAACGAAACGCTTTCTGAATATAGAAATAGCCTTAAAGAATTGATACAAAATTATGCTAAGGAAAAATAATAAAACTAAAAAAGGCTCATATAATATAAGCCTTCTTTAGTTATTTAAAAGGATTAATTTGTTTTACTCTTTTCCTTTTTTAGCTTTAGCTTCTTTCATAGCTTCTCCAATTTGGTTACTTGCACTAAAACTAGCGACCATATCGTTTAACATATTACTTCCAGCTTGAGGTGAATTAGGTAGTAATATTAAGTTACTATTTGTTTCACTTCCAATAGCTTGTAAGGTGTCATAATGTTGTGTTACAACAATTAATGCAGAAGCTTCTTGAGAGTTAATACCAACTCTATTCAATACATCTACCGACTCTTCTAAACCACGAGCAATCTCGCGACGTTGGTCTGCAATACCTTGTCCTTGTAAACGTTTGCTTTCAGCTTCAGCTTTTGCTTTTTCAACTATTAAAATACGTTGTGCGTCTCCTTCGTATTGTGCTGCTGTTTTTTCTCTATCGGCAGCATTAATGCGATTCATAGCTTCTTTAACTTGCGCATCAGGATCAATATCAGTTACTAACGTTTTTATAATATCGTAGCCATAATCCATCATGGCATCATTCAATTCAGCTTTTACAGCAATGGCAATATCATCTTTTTTTAAGAACACATCATCTAAAATCATTTTAGGAACTTCGGCACGTACTACATCAAACACATAAGAAGTTATTTGATCGTGTGGATAATCTAGTTTATAAAAAGCATCTTCAACTTTGTCTCTAATTACTTTGTATTGTACAGATACTTTTAGTTTTACAAAAACATCATCTTTAGTTTTTGTTTCTACAATAACATCTAATTGTTGAATTTTTAAGCTCAATCTACCAGAAATTCTATCTACAAAAGGTATTTTTAATTGTAATCCAGATTGACGGATACTTTGGAATTTACCAAATCGCTCAATAATAGCAGCGGTTTGTTGTTTAACCGTAAAAAACGATAATATTAGGGTTACTACACCTAAAAAAATAATAATTGGAAAAAAGAAACTCATAATGTTTTATTTAAAATGGTTATAAAAATTGAAATACTAAATTTATGTTATATTTGGCGACTTACAATCTTAACATGAAATTTAAGCAATCTTTTCTATTAGTAGCAATTTGTATGTGTTTTGTTACAAAAAGTTTTTCACAAAAAGGAAATTATCGAATTAGTAACGGTATTGGTATTTTTGGAGGGATTACAAAGCTTGATATTACAACCAATAATTTTACTACTAAGCAAGGTGATGGTTTTATAGGAGGATTGTTGGCAACCGTTGATATTCCTCACCGTTGGTATAATATGAGTTTTGGTATGCAACTTTCTGAAAGTACTATTGGTATTTTAGGCAGACCAAGTAATGTTATTAGTTTACCAGATGAGTTTATAGAGTATAAAATGTTTGCTGCTCAAGTAGCTTTGTTAGGACATATAAAAGTGATTCCAAAACATTTTACTATTGATGTTGGCCCGATGTTACAATATAATAGCAGGTTAGAGTTTAAAGAAAAAGGACAAGAAGGTTATTTTATAAATAATTATAATAATTTAATTGCTGAAGATATTACCGATATTTCTCAATTTAATTTGAATGGTGCCATTGGAGCCTCAGTAGGTATTAAGAATTTTAAGTTGAAAGCCCAATACATTTATGGGTTTACCAATATTTTGAAGAAACTAGAAAACCAAGAGTTGGATTCTACTGGCGGAAGTTCTCGTTTTAAAGGCAACCAAACCATGTTGGTTTTGGGTGCTATGGTTTCTTTTTAATGGTATTTAATATAACTTGTTTAAGGTTTAGGCTTTAAGCAATTGTTTCTCTCAATTCTAAAAATTTCGCTTTATATAATTGTTTACATGTAAATGATTGTATCTTTGATAGTATCAAATGATACTATTAAAATGAAACCTCCATACGAGATAACACCTAAAATTTTAAAGTTAATAACATCTATTTCTGAAAAAATAGGTGAAGTAAATGCGAACTCTTTAAACAGACCTTCTCCTAAATTAAGAAAGCAGAATAGAATTAAAACCATTCATTCTTCACTAAAAATAGAAGGAAACACATTAACAGAAGATCAGATTACCGCGCTTATAGAAAACAAAAGAGTTATTGCGCCTAAAAAAGATGTTATTGAAGTTTTAAACGCTATCAAAATTTATGAAAATTTAGAAAAGTACCATCCCAAAAATGAAATGTCTTTTCTAAAAGCGCATCAAGATTTAATGGAAAATTTAATCGAAAATGCTGGGAATTATAGAAAGCAAGGCGTTGGTATAGTAAAAGGATCTAAAGTTGAACATTTGGCGCCTCCATTTGAAAATGTTCCATTTTTAATGAAAGACTTATTTGAATATTTAAAAAATGAGAACGAAATTGAACTCATAAAAAGCTGTGTATTTCATTATGAAATGGAATTTATTCACCCCTTTTTAGATGGAAATGGTAGAATGGGAAGATTATGGCAAACATTAATTCTTATGGAAAAATATCCAGTTTTTGAGTTTTTGCCTTTTGAAACCTTAATTAGTAGCAACCAAGAAAAATATTATAAAGCTTTAGCAGAAAGTGACAAATCTGGACAATCAACAACCTTTATTGAATATATGCTAGACGTTATTAACACGTCTATTAGCGAACTTTTAAACTTTAATAATAGAACATTTAGCGAACAAGACAGACTTGAGTATTTTATTTCATTAAATAAATCAGAGTTCAGCAGAAAAGATTATATGGCTGTTTTTAAAGATATTTCTTCTGCAACAGCAAGTAGAGATTTAAAGAAAGGTATGGAATTAAACCTATTCGAGAAAATGGGCGAAAAAAATATGACGGTTTATAAACCTTTTTAAGAAGTTAGAAAACCAAGAGCTAGATACATCTGGTGGTAGTTCCCGTTTTAGTATTCTTTATTTTGAAATGTTCGTTTAACGGTTTTGGCTAGGGTTAGCACGGGGTGAAAATCACCAAGATTTTCGAACAAGCACTAAGCCGAAGCTTTTTGTTTGAATTTGTTTTTTTGATTTCACGAAGCCAAATCAACAAGATTTGGCGACTTAGGAAATATACAGAAAACTTTAGAGTTGGACAGAAGCCCTCATTAATTTTATCCGGTGTTGTATTTTAGTGGTTTTTAAGTCTTAAATACTTTCTAAAGGTTGAAATCTAATAAAAGTGTTTTAATCAAGTAGTATCTTATTTAAATAATTAATATTTGAAATATAAATTTCGTCGACTATTTGATTTTCAAGTTCACCATCTTTATATGGAAAACTTTCTTTAGTGTGATTAATTAATTTAGAGCTAAAACTAATTCCTGTATAAGTCATTTTGAATCTATTAATTTCAGCTACTGTATGAGTTTTGTTAGTAATTGATATAGATATTTTAGTTTTATTGTCGTATAGTTTTAGAACGTCACTTAACGTTGATTTTCCAAGAGTAATATTTGTTTTGGTTTTAACTTTAAATGGTTTACTAAATTTAATTGCTTTAATTATCTGAGAACTATCTTGTGCAAAATAATAAAAAGAAACTCCCATTGTTTTATATTTTATTTCAATAAGTAATGGTAATTTTTCATGTCCTTCTTTTACTTTTCCATTTATAAAATATCGGTTTGGGACTTGTTCATAATTATTTCCAAAAGCTGATATAATTTCAGGTAATGTTGTTTTATCTATCGGAAATTCTTGTAAACCTACTTTAGCTTCTACTTTATGAACCTTTTTCCGATTAATCTTTTGTGCTTGTAAAGAAATTGAAAGAATAATGATTAATAAAGAAAGATAAGTTTTCATAGACGATATTTTTTATATGTAAATTTTTCAACATTAAATACAAATTTAATGTCACGAAATCGTTTTAATGTTTTATATCAGATGTTAAACGAAATTAGCTATTTTTTTCTGACAAAGTCAAATAGCGCTCAACAAAAAAACCTCCCCATATTTCTATGAAGAGGCTTTATTATTTATACTATAACTTTGGTTACAATTACAGTGTTTTTACAATATTCTCAATACGCTTAATTGTTTCATTCTTCCCAATCATATACATAATATCAAACACATCGGGACCTTGTAAAGCACCTACTAATGCTAAACGTAAAGGCATCATGACTTTACCAAAGTTAATGTCGTTTGAGGTTATCCAACCTTTAATATCTGTTTGAAGGTTTTCTACAGTAAAATCTTCAATGGTATTTATAATAGAAATGACTTGAGTCATAATATCTTTAGTATCTTCTTTAAGGGCTTTTTTAGACGCCTTTTCATCATATGATGTTGGTGCAGTAAAAAAGAAATGACTTAAATCCCAAAAATCAGATACAAACGTAGCGCGTTCTTTTATTAAGCCAACAACTATAGATATAAAATTTACATCTATGTCATTTCGACCAGCGAGAGAAATCTCATCCTGAGGAGACCCTTCGACTGCGCTCAGGGTGACATTAGTATCTACAATAGGCTTAAACAATTCTGCTAAATCTTCATTGTATTGCTCTTGCATATAATGGTGGTTAAACCATTTAATTTTATCAGGATCGAAACGTGCGCCCGATTTGTTTACTTTCTTTAAATCGAAGGCTTCAATCAGTTCTTCAAGATTGAAAATTTCTTGTTCTGTTCCAGGATTCCATCCTAAAAACGATAAGAAATTAACCATCGCATCGGGAAAATAACCATCTTCTTTATAACCTCTAGAAACTTCGTTGGTTTTAGGGTCTGTCCATTGTAATGGAAAAACAGGGAAACCTAATTTGTCGCCATCACGTTTGCTTAGTTTTCCTTTACCCGTTGGTTTTAAAATAAGCGGTAAATGAGCAAATTCTGGTGCTTCCCAACCAAATGCTTTGTATAATTGATAGTGTAAAGCTAAAGATGGTAACCATTCTTCACCACGAATAACATGAGAGATTTCCATTAAATGGTCATCAACAATATTGGCTAAATGATAGGTTGGCATGCCATCACTTTTAAACAACACTTTATCATCTAAAATATTGGTGTCAATTTTAATATCACCACGAATAATATCTTTTAAATGTAGCGTTTCATCTTGCGGACTCTTAAAACGAATTACAAAATCATCACCAGCATCTAATTTAGCTTGTACTTCTTCCGCGTTAAGCGATAAAGAATTACTCAATTTTAAACGGTTGTGCCAATTATAGATAAATGTTTTTCCTTTGGCTTCGTGGTCTTTTCTGTGGAAATCTAAAGTATCAGCGGTATCAAAAGCATAATAAGCGTTGCCAGACGCAATTAATTCTTCAGCGTAAGCTTTATATAAATCTTTGCGTTCGCTTTGTCTGTATGGTCCAAATTTTTCGTTTTTTCCTGGGCCTTCATCAAAAGGCATATTACACCAGTTTAAAGCATCAATAATGTATTTTTCGGCACCTTCAACGTAACGATTCTGGTCGGTATCTTCTATTCTTAAAATAAAAGTGCCGTTATGTTTTTTAGCGAATAAATAATTAAATAACGCTGTACGAACACCTCCTATATGAAGAGGTCCTGTTGGGCTTGGTGCAAAACGCACACGAACATTTTTGGTCATGTTTTTGTAAATTTGTTGCAAAGATATGTATTAAGACAGAAGACCGAAACTTGAAGCCATAAGTTTTTGTTTTTTATTAAACAGAAACCTTGAATTAACACATAATTATAAATCTTGTAAAAAATAAAATTGTAGTTTAGTCTATTAAATTAGTTTTTCATTTTTGTGAAGGCGGAAATCTACCTAAATCATGAATAATTTCGAAAACATACAAAGTAAATTAGAAGCATTTATTAGGCGGTTTTATACTAATGAATTGCTTAAAGGCGCTATTTTATTTTTCGCTATTGGTTTATTGTATTTTCTATTTACTTTATTTATAGAACATGTTCTATGGTTGAATACAACCGCAAGAACCATTCTGTTTTGGTTATTTATTGTTGTTGAAATTGGTTTGCTAGTCAAGTTTATATTTTTTCCGTTGGCTAAATTATTTAAGCTTCAAAAGGGAATAAATTATAAAGACGCTTCAAAAATTATTGGTTTACATTTTCCAGAAGTAAAGGATAAGTTATTGAATGTGCTTCAGCTAAATGAAAATGAATCGAAGTCAGAATTATTGTTAGCAAGTATCGAACAGAAATCTTTAGAGCTGAACCCAATTCCTTTTAAATTGGCTGTTAATTTTAAAAAGAATCTCAGCTATTTTAAATATGCTATTATTCCTGTTTTAATATTATTGATTACGTTTTTAACAGGCAATTCTAATTGGTTTAGCAATAGTTATGAACGCGTGGTGCATTACAAAACAGCTTACGAGCCACCAGCACCGTTTCAGTTTTTTGTAGTGAATGATGATTTAAATGCGATTGAAAATAAAGATTTTAAATTGATTGTAAAAGTAGCAGGCGAGGTGATGCCAGAATCTGCTCAAATAGTTTATAATAATGAAACCTATTTTTTACAACAGAAAAGTATTGGTGAATTTGAATATGTGTTTTCGCAACCTAAAACCAATATCGAATTTGAATTAACAGCCAATAATATAACATCTAAACCTTATACGTTAAGTGTTGTTGAAGTGCCATCTCTTTTAAGTTTTGAAATGGTTTTAGATTACCCTAATTATACTAAAAAGAAAGATGCCGTTTTAAAAAGTACAGGAAATGCTGTTGTTCCAGAAGGCACTAAAATTATTTGGCAACTTAAAACAAAAGCAACCGATGAAGTTAATTTGTTTGCCAAAGACACTATCGGTTTTAATACTGATAAACGTGGAGTTTTTGAAGCTAAAAAACAAGTTTTTAATAATTACGATTATACATTAAGCACGAGCAATAAAAATTTAAAAAACTATGAAAATTTAGATTTTAATATTGATGTTGTTAAAGATGAATACCCAGAGATTAAGCTGAAGGTAGAAAGGGACACTTTAGATTTACAAACCTTATATTTTTACGGACAAATAAGTGACGATTACGGTTTTAGTAAACTACAATTGGTTTATTATCCATCTGATAATGAAAAGAATAAGACTTATAAAACCTTAGATTTTTCAAATTCTAATATATCAGATTTTATTACAGCGTTTCCTAATAATTTAGAAATTGAAGCTGGTATTCCTTATAATTTATACTTTCAAGTATTTGATAATGATTTAGTTAATGGTCGTAAAAGCGTAAAAAGTAATACGTTCAATTATAGAAAACGAACCAAAGACGAAGAAGCTGAAAAGAATTTGAAACAGCAAAGTGAATCTATAAAAGATTTAAACAAGTCTTTAAAGAAATTTGAAGAACAAGATAAAAAGTTAGAAGAGTTAACAAAAACGAGTAAAGAGAAATCTACTTTAAATTTTAATGATAAAAAGAAATTGGAATCATTTTTTAAGCGTCAAAAAGAACAAGACGACATGATGAAAAGTTTCAATAAAAAATTAAAAAATAATTTAGAAGAATTTCAAAAAGAGAACCTAAAAGAAGATCAGTTTAAAGAAGATTTAAAAGAGAGATTAAAAGAAAATGAAGAGAAGCTTCAAAAAGATGAAAAGCTTTTAAAAGAAATTGAAAAACTTCATGAGAAAATAGGGAAGGAAGAATTAGTAAAAAAGTTAGATGAACTTGCTAAGCAGAATAAAAATAAAAAGCGAAGTTTAGAACAGTTGTTAGAATTAACAAAGCGTTTTTATGTTGAAAAGAAGTTAGAAAAACTAAAAGATGATTTAAAGAATTTAGCTGAAGAACAAGAAAAGCTTTCAGATAAATCTGAAGAAGAAAACACAAAAGAAAAGCAAGACGAATTAAATAATGCTTTTGAAGAGTTTAAAAAACAGATTGAAGATTTAGAAAAAGATAGTAAGGAATTAAAAAAGCCTATTGATATTCCTAGAGATAAATTAGACGAAAAGGAAATTGATGATGAGCAAAAAAAGGCTTCGGAAGAATTAGAAAAAAATGAGGAAGAAAAACAACCTCAAGATGCCAATCAAGATCAACCAAAAGAAAGTTTACAGAACGCTAAAAAAAGCCAAAAGAAAGCCGCTCAAAAAATGAAAAAGATGAGTGCAAAAATGTCTAGTGCTATGCAGGCCGGAGGCGGAGAGCAAATGCAAGAAGACACAGAAATGCTCCGTCAGGTTTTAGATAATTTGGTGCTTTTTTCTTTCGATCAAGAAGCGCTTATGAATCAGTTTAAATCGGTTGATGTTAATCACAATAAATTTTCATCGTACTTAATAAAGCAAAATGAATTAAAGGAACATTTTGAACATGTAGATGATAGCTTATTTGCTTTGTCTTTAAGACAGCCTAAGATATCAGAAAAAGTTAATAATGAAATCACAGAGGTTTTTTATAATATAGATAAATCATTAAATCTATTAGCTGAAAATCAATTGTATCAAGGAGTATCCAGTCAGCAATTTGTAATAACTGCGGCTAATAATTTAGCAGATTATTTAAGTGATGTTCTAGATAATATGCAAGAAAGTATGAGTATGTCTGCAGGTAAAGGAGGAGAAGGTGACATGCAACTTCCTGATATTATTATGAGTCAAGAGCAGCTCAATCAAATGATGAAGGATGGCATGAAAAAGGGTGAACAGGGAAAGCCAAAAGAAGGTGAAGGTAAGAAACCAGGTGAAGGTGAAAAAGAAGGTGATCAAGGGAAAGAAGGTAAAGACGGAAATAAGAGTGGTGAAAATGGAAATAATCCTGATGGAGAAGGTGAAGGTAGTATTGAGGACCTAAATGGTGAATTGTTTAAAATCTATCAACAACAACAAGAATTAAGAAATGCTTTAGAGAAGCAATTAGCTAGACAAGGTAAGGGTAATTCAGGAAACGGAAAATCTTTATTAAGAAAAATGGAAGAGGTAGAACTCGATTTATTAAACAAAGGTTTTACTAATGAAACACTTCAAAAAATGATGGAGTTAAAGCATCAATTAATGAAAATGGAAAATGCTGCTTTCGAACAAGGCGAAGATAACAAGCGCGAATCTGAAACTAATAAAAATGAGTTTGATAACAACTTAAATAATCAAATTCCAACAGCGAAACAATATTTTCAAACTACTGAAATATTGAATCGACAAACATTACCTTTGCAACAAGTTTACAAAAAGAAAGTACAAGAATATTTTAAGCAAGCAAATGATTAGTTTTAATTACGAAACAGATTTTAAATTAGAAGATGAGTCTGTTATTTCTTCATGGATATCAAAGGCCATTTCATCAGAATTATATAAGCTAGAAGAAATCAATTATGTGTTTTGTGATGATGAGTATTTACATAAATTAAATGTCGAATTCTTAAAGCACGATACACTAACGGATATCATTAGTTTTGATTATTGCATGGGAAAATTAATACAGGGTGATATTTTTATATCTGTTGAAAGAGTAGCCGATAATGCTAAAGATTTCAAAGTGTCTTTTGAAGAAGAATTGAAGCGTGTTATTATCCACGGTGTACTTCATTATTGTGGGTATAAAGATAAAACAGATGCCGACGCTAAATTGATGCGTGAAAAGGAAAACCACTACTTAGCTCAATTAGGCTAGTATTCAAGAAACAACGTATATTTGCAAACTGAAATTATCAATGTGTTCCACGTGGAACATGTTTAATTGAAAATACAAATGTCACGTTGAGCGCAGTCGAAACGTCTTTTAAATAAATAATAAATAGTGTACTTATGTTTAACGAGGTTTATGATGTTATAGTTGTTGGTGCAGGACACGCAGGAAGTGAAGCCGCCGCCGCCGCCGCCAATATGGGAAGCAAAACATTACTTGTTACCATGAGCTTACAAAACATTGCTCAAATGTCTTGTAATCCTGCTATGGGCGGAATTGCTAAAGGGCAAATCGTAAGAGAGATTGATGCCCTTGGTGGTTATAGCGGAATTGTTTCCGATACGTCTGCTATCCAATTTAAAATGCTTAATAAGTCTAAAGGACCTGCTATGTGGAGTCCGAGAGTACAGAGTGATAGAATGCGTTTTGCAGAAGACTGGAGATTGCTTTTAGAAGGAACTCCTAATCTTGATTTTTATCAAGAAATGGTGTCTGGTTTATTAGTAGAAAATCATAAAGTTGTTGGGGTAAAAACGTCTTTAGGAGTTGAGATAAAATCCAAATCTGTTGTACTTACAAATGGTACTTTTTTAAACGGACTGATTCATATAGGCGATAAGAATTTTGGTGGAGGTAGAGCAGGTGAAAAAGCAGCAACTGGAATTACGGAACAACTTGTTAGTTTAGGTTTTGAATCTGGTAGAATGAAAACAGGAACGCCTCCTAGAGTTGATGGACGGTCTTTGGATTATTCTAAAATGGTTGAACAGCCTGGAGATGTAAATCCTGAAAAGTTCTCTTATTTAGATATTACAAAACCATTAGAGCATCAGCGTTCTTGTCACATGACTTATACAAGTCTTGAAGTTCATGATTTACTACGTGAAGGGTTTGATAGATCGCCCATGTTTAATGGTAGGATTAAAAGCTTAGGGCCACGTTATTGTCCTTCTATTGAGGATAAAATAAATCGGTTTGCAGATAAAGATAGACATCAATTATTTATAGAACCAGAAGGTTGGAAAACCTGTGAGGTTTATGTAAATGGATTTTCGACTTCGCTTCCAGAAGATGTGCAGTTTAAAGCGATGCGTTCTGTAGTTGGTTTTGAAAAGGTTAAATTTTTTAGACCAGGTTACGCCATCGAATATGATTATTTTCCGCCAACTCAATTAAAGCATACTTTAGAAACTAAGTTAGTTGAAGGGTTGTATTTTGCGGGTCAAATTAATGGTACAACCGGATATGAAGAGGCGGCATCTCAAGGTTTGATGGCTGGTATAAATGCGAGTTTAAAAACGCAAGAAAAAGACCCGTTTACCTTAAGAAGAGATGAAGCTTATATAGGTGTTTTGATAGATGATTTAATTACTAAAGGCACAGAAGAGCCTTATAGAATGTTTACATCTAGAGCAGAATATAGAACGCTATTACGTCAAGATAATGCCGACTTAAGATTAACGCCAAAGGGTTTTGATCTTGGTTTAGCTAGTGAAAAGCGGTTGAAACGTATGGAGCAAAAACATAATGAAGCTGAAAAATTTGTTAAGTTTTTCTCAGATACAAGTGTGAAGCCTGAAGAAGCAAACCCTGTTTTAGAATATAAAGGATCTGCTCTAGTTAAACAGTCTGATAAGATGTTTAAGATATTTTCTAGACCCAATATTGCTATAGAAGATGTTAGAAAGTTTGAAGCAGTTGAGCAATATATACAAGACAATAATTTAGATAATGAAGTTATTGAACAAGCAGAGATTCAAGTAAAATATTCAGGATACATTGCTAAAGAAAAAAACAACGCCGATAAATTAACTAGATTGGAATATGTGAAAATCCCAGAGAATTTTGACTATTCACAAATTAAATCTATGAGTTTTGAAGCGCGTGAAAAGCTTAAAAAAATACAACCAACAACGGTATCTCAGGCATCAAGAATTAGTGGTGTTTCTCCTAACGATATTTCTGTATTGTTAGTTTATATGGGAAGATGATTTATAAATAAATAGGGTTTTTTACAAACGTTCCACGTGGAACATAAAATAATTTAGATAAAACTTTGTCATTCCTGTGTAGGCAGAAATCCATTTTTAAAATATATTTTTACAAATAACATTCGTGAATTCGTGGCAATACAAAACTCTAATCAAAGGTATTTAAAAGTAAAAGATTATTCTGTTTCAGGTGAAGAATTTGAATTAATTCAAAATTTAGAATATGGCTTTCTTGAAACTACTCCACAACCAACTTTAGATAAATTACACGAATATTATGAAAGTGAAGATTATATTTCACACACAGATTCGCAACGAAATCTTTTTGAAAAAGTATATCATTTAGTTAGAACAATCTCTTTAAAAAAGAAATTGAAACTAATTAATTCCTTTACTTTAGAAAACAAAAGCTTGTTGGATATTGGATGTGGTACAGGTGATTTTTTACAAACCGCAAAAGAAAACAATTGGAATATTTTAGGAATAGAACCCAATAATCAAGCAAGAGAGGTAGCAAATAAAAAAACAAATGATTCTGTTTTTGATACGGAACAACTTTCTGATTTAAAAGCTAAAAGTTTTGATGTTATTACGCTTTGGCATGTATTAGAACATTTACCAAATTTAGAAGAACAAATAGTAGTTTTTAAAAAATTGCTAAAACCAAATGGTACTTTAATAATTGCGGTTCCTAATTATAAAAGTTATGATGCTTTATATTATAAAAACAATTGGGCAGCTTTTGATGTACCAAGACATCTTTGGCATTTTAATAAAACATCTATTTCTAAATTAGTATCAAAAGTATCGATGGAGGTAAAAAATGTAAAGCCCATGTTGTTTGATGCTTTTTATGTGAGCTTGCTTTCAGAAAAATATAAATCTGGAAAAATGAATCCTATAAAAGGTTTTTGGATTGGCTTACTTTCAAATTTAAAATCGTTCAAGACAAAAGAGGCTTCTTCTTTAATTTATATCATTAAAAACAAGTAAAACGCGTTTCTGTAAACGAGACTACTTCTTGGTCAAGGTATATGTCTAAATACTAGTCGATTTTTTAAAAGCCTCTTAAATCGCCTTATATGAATCCGTTTTTGATAAGGTTTTCTTATTCTTTTTTGATTTCAGTATAAGAATTCATTATACAGTTGTTTTTTAAAGCATAATTTAATTTATTTATCAAAACTTGATAATTTTAGCCTCTATAATATTAATGTTAAAAAATATTCTAAAATATTTTTTAAGTTGAACTTAACATTAATTTATTTTAAGAATTATATATTTCAAAATAATTTCGTTTCACATTATAGTTTACTTTATTACATTTGTTCGGAATTAAAAAAATACAACCAATAAAAACGAATAAAACAAAACAGATGAAAAATATTATTTATGTTGCCTTAGCTATGTTAGTTTTAGCTTCTTGTGAAAAACCAAATAAGATTGGTTTTGTAGATAATGGAACCGTTATTAATGATTTCCAAGAAAAGATAGATGTAGAAGCCAGATTTAAAGAAAAGGAAGAAGCTTTTAGAAAAAGAGCTGATAGTATAGGTAAAGCTTTTCAAGCAGAAGCTCAAAGTACTCAAGCTATAGCTCAAAAATCATCTCAGAAAAAAGCCCAAGAATTAATGGGAGGTTTACAACAAAAACAACAACAGTTACAACAACAAATGCAATTTGAGCAACAACAATTGCAACAGTCTTTTCAAGTAGAAATAGATTCAGTAATTGTTAAAGTGAAAGATTTTGTTAAAGATTATGGGAAAACAAATGGGTATACTTATATTTTAGGAACTAGTGATGCTGCTGCTACGGTTATGTATGGTGCCGATGAGAATGATTTAACCAAGACTATTTTAGAGGCTTTAAATGCTGATGTCAAAAAGTAAAAATAATCACAATTTACTGATTATTAATGAATTAAAACTCTGTTGAAAGAAATTTTGACAGAGTTTTTTGTTTTGTTTACTCAGCTTTTTTATGAAGTAAACGCGTCAATTTAATAGACAAATCTGTTAAGATAATTTTAGAATTCCCATTACGCTCAATATGGTATATAGCATCTTGTAACTCATTAGAAATATCCATGATGTTATTTCCATGTACAAAAGGAGCGAAGTTTTCTAGTTTAAACTTTTCTGTTTTAGGTTCTAAATACACTAAATCTGTAGCGTTGTAATTTAAAAGTAAGGCTTGTCTGAAAAAATCTAAACAGAAATTAAGAAATTGTTTTTGAGTTTCACGTCCTGTTTTGGCAATGTCTTCACTCCAAGAAATTAAATCGTGTATAGCGGCTTTATTTCCTTTAGCTTTAAATGCACTACGAATCCAGAAAATAAACCAGGTTTCAAATTGTATATCTTCAGAATCATGGTATACTAAATCGCAAGCTTTATTGTAATTTCCGTTAGATTGATGCGCAATTTTAGTGGCAATTGCCATGTCTAAATTATATTGCTTGACCAAAGCTTTTTTAATGACGTTTTCAGCTAAAGGAGGAAAATGTAATATTTGACAACGCGACCGTATCGTATTAATTATTTGCTCTTCGTCTTCAGCAATAAGAATAAATACAGTTTTATTTGGAGGCTCTTCAATAAGCTTTAAAAGCTTGTTGGCACAAGCAGTATTCATTTTTTCTGCCATCCAAATAAGCATTACTTTATAACCACCTTCGTAAGATTTTAAAGTGAGTGATTTTACAATATCATGTGCTTCATCAACACCAATTTGCCCTTGTTTGTTATCAACACCTAAAAGTTTATACCAATCAAATAAATTACCATAAGGTTGTTCTTTTAAAAGTTGGCGCCATTCTTCTAGATAATGACTAGAAACAGGGTGGCTTTTAGCCTTGTCGCTGGTTGTTACTGGAAAAGCAAAATGTAAATCGGGATGCGAAACATTTTTAAATTTCAGGTTACAAGCACCATTACCCGTGTTATTTTCTCCGTTGGTATTGCTGCATAAAATATATTGCGCATAAGCAATTGCCATTGGTAAAGTGCCAGAACCTTCATTACCAACAAATAATTGAGCATGAGGAATTCTACCATTATCAACACTTGCGGTTAAATGGTTTTTAATATGTTCTTGTCCTAAAACATCTTGAAAAAGCATAAAAGCAAAAGTAAATGATTTTTTTCATTTTGAAATTCAAAAAATGAAATGAAATAAATTTATTGACTAACGAAGTGGTTACTTAAGTAAAGAAAACTTTTGTATTTTTTTTTGTTATAAGGTAGGATCATCTTGAATAAAAATTTGTAGGTTACCATTTTCTTATTCATTAAAATGTAAAATATCATAGGAAACATAGTTTTTTTATAATTCTTAACAGGTTCAATCGTTTTCGTAAAAAAACACGTTTGAATGGGTTGTTTAATTAGTTACATTTGTGAAACAATTATATATAAAACAAAACAACATACAAATGAAAACGCTTAATGATTTTAATTTCGAAAATAAAAAAGCATTAATTCGTGTAGATTTTAACGTGCCTTTAAATGACAAATTTGAAGTAACAGACGCTACTAGAATTGTATCTGCAAAACCAACAATTATCAAAATTTTAGAAGATGGTGGAAGTTGTATTTTAATGTCCCATTTAGGGCGTCCAAAAGGATTTCAAGATGAGTTTTCATTAAAGCATATAGCAGCTAAAGTTGAAGATATTTTAGGTGTAGAAGTAAAATTTGTACCAGATTGTATTGGTGAAGAAGTAGAAGCTGCTGCTGCTAGTTTAGAACCAGGACAAATTTTATTATTAGAAAACTTACGTTACTATAAAGAAGAAACTGCTGGCGATAAAGCCTTTGCAGAAAAGCTTTCTAAATTAGGAGACATTTATGTAAATGATGCTTTTGGTACAGCTCACAGAGCACATGCTTCTACAACGATAGTTGCAGAGTTTTTTCCAGAAAATAAATGTTTTGGAAAACTATTAGCACAAGAAATAGAGAGTATTCAAAAAGTAATGGAAACTGGAGAAAAGCCTGTTTTAGCAGTACTTGGTGGAGCTAAAGTTTCTTCAAAAATTACTATTATTGAAAACATACTAGATAAAGTAGACCATCTAATTATTGGTGGAGGTATGTCCTTTACTTTTGTTAAAGCACAAGGTGGAAAAATAGGAAATTCTATTTGTGAAGATGATAAAATGGCACTGGCTTTAGATATTTTAAAGCAAGCTAAAGAGAAAAATGTACAAATACATATTCCTGTTGATGTAGTTGCTGCTGATGCTTTTAGTAATGATGCCAACACACAAATTGTAGATATTAATGAAATACCTGATGGTTGGGAAGGCGTTGATGCAGGACCAAAATCTATTAAATTATTTCATGATGTTGTTATGAAGTCTAAAACAATACTTTGGAATGGACCTCTTGGTGTTTTTGAAATGGAAAGTTTCGCCAAAGGGACTATTGAATTAGGTAACTCAATTGCCGAATCTACTAAAAACGGTGCCTTTTCACTTGTTGGTGGAGGCGATTCTGTAGCCGCTGTAAAACAATTTGGTTTCGAACATAAAGTAAGCTATGTAAGTACTGGTGGAGGTGCTATGTTAGAAAGTTTAGAGGGTAAAACACTTCCTGGAATTGCTGCTATTTTAGAATAAATTCTATTTAGTTTTCAAATTCCCTTAAAAAATACGATTTTAGCCGTAATATCGTTCAATAACAAACTGAACTTGATTTTATGGCTTTTCGTTTTTTTATAATAGTATTACTTTTTAATATTGGAACTTGTTTTTCTCAAAACCAAGATTCTATTTCATTACGAACAAATAGTATTAAGGATTCTGTATTTGATGGAAAACCTAATCCTGTTAAAGTTATAGAAGTTGAAACGGATAGTTTTTCAATTAAAAATTTAAAGGATAATAAATTAGCAGCTCAGTTTGATGAAAAGTGGTATGAAGAATTATACAGTATTTCTTTGTATGATACCATTTATAAATCGGTTACCGAACTTACGTTTGAAGACATTGATTATCCTGAGTTACCAACAGATACTCTTAAAGTAAGATTAAAAGAATTAGATGCTAGAACGCCGTTTAATGTTGAATATAACCCAGCATTAGAAAGTGTTATAAAATCATATTTAAAGCACAGAAGGAAGCATTTACAAAAGCTAATAACCTTAAGTGCTTTTTATTTTCCATTGTTTGAAAAGGAGTTGGACAATTATGATATTCCTTTAGAAATAAAATATCTAGCTATTGTGGAATCTGCATTAAAGCCCAGAGCGAAGTCTAGGGTAGGCGCTACAGGTTTGTGGCAGTTTATGTTTGCTACAGGAAAAATGTACGGATTAGATGTAAGCAGTTATGTAGATGAGCGTAGTGACCCTATTAAATCTACCGAAGCAGCTTCAAAATATTTATCAAAATTATATGAAATTTTTGGCGATTGGGATTTAGCTTTAGCAGCTTATAATTCGGGGCCAGGAAATGTATCAAAAGCTATCAGACGTTCTGGTGGTTATCAAAATTACTGGAATATCCGTCATAATTTACCACGTGAAACAGCGGGTTATTTACCAGCTTTTTTAGCTAATATGTATATTTTTGAATATGCTGAACAGCATGGGTTTAAAAAATTAAAACCAGAAGTGGCATATTTTGAAACGGATACAGTAAGAGTAAAAGAAATGATTACACTCGATCAAGTTTCAGAACTAACAGGAACTCCAATTGAAGAACTTCAGTTTTTAAATCCATCCTATAAATTGGATATTATTCCATTTATAAAAGGCGAAAATTATGCGTTAAGATTGCCAAATGAAGTTATTGGCAAATTTGTAAATAACGAAGATAGTATTTACGCCTTTGCAAAGGCAGAATTTGCTAAACGAGAAAAACCACTACCACAATTTTTTAATGCGAATGATAGAATTAGATATAAAGTAAAATCGGGTGATTATCTAGGAAGAATATCTAGAATTTACGGCGTTAGAGTTAGTGATATAAAAAAATGGAATGGCCTGCGAAGTAATAATTTAAATATTGGGCAAAGATTAACCATTTATCCAAGAAAACCTTATGTAGCATCATCTACATCAATAGCAAAAACAGTGGTAAAAAAGACGGCTTCAAAGCCACTTTCAGGAAATATAACAACCTATATAGTACAAAGTGGAGATTCTCTTTGGAGTATTTCTCAAAAATTTTCTGGAGTTTCTGTTCAAAATATTAAAGATTGGAACGATATTAGTGGTAGTAAATTAAAACCAGGAATGAAACTTAAAATTTCAAAAGGATAATTCTTCAAAACCTAACTTTATTATGCGATATTTATTTTTAGCAGCATTTTCATTATTATTAGTAATGTCTTGTGGCGACAAAAAAAAGAACAAAAGAATTCTTTTAGATTCTAGTGGAAAAATAAACGATATTTCTGTTGTAATAAGCAATGACATGTGGGACGGAAGTGTTGGGGAAGCCATTAGAAATGTATTAGCATCGCCTATTTATGGATTGCCTCAAGATGAACCTGTTTTTAATATTAACCAAATACCTACGCAGGTGTTTTCGGGTTTTATTACACAAAACAGAACTATTTTAAAAATAGAAATGGATAAAACTCCTGCTATAACATTTAATAATAATGTTTATTCTCAACCACAAAAAGTGATTGTTATTTCAGGCAAAACAAAACAAGAGGTTATTAAAGTACTTAATGATAACGCGTCTAAAATAATTGAATCGTTTAAGAATACTGAAATATTAGCAAAACAAAGGCAAACAAGAAAATCGTTATATAATGCGAAAGAGATTAAAGAAGACTTAGGATTAAATATAGAATTTCCAACGGCTTATAGAATTGGAAAAACAATAGCAACCAAAGAGGATAAATTTTATTGGTTAAAAAGAGATATTCCAACAGGGTATGTTAATATTTTATTATATGAATTGCCTTTAAAAGCCATTAAAAAAGATACAAGTATCATCGAGCAGATTGTAAAAGTTAGAGATTCTATAGGAAAGAAGTATATAGCAGGTCCTTTAGAAGGTTCGTATATGATTACAGAAAACGCCTATACGCCTTTCCATACAGAAATCATTTTAGACAATAAGCCTACATTAGAAACAAAAGGCATGTGGGAGGTTAAAAATGCAGTTATGGCTGGACCTTATATTAACTATGCCATTGAAGACAAAATTAATAAAAGATGGATAATAGCTGAAGGTTTTGCTTACGCACCGTCTGTAGAAAAACGTAATTATATATTCGAATTAGAAGCTATTATAAAATCTATTAAGATTGAAAAATAATTGATTTTATATAAAAGTAGATATAAAAGAGGCTGTCTGAAAAGTAATTTTTAGACGATTTCTTTTTGAATCAAATTAGGTTTT
>TARA_R110002050_G_scaffold213841_2_pt1 | contig 69892 bp, 62 predicted proteins | sample TARA_R110002050 | Tara Oceans TARA_R110002050 (sample SAMEA4396988) | marine metagenome | biome: Polar Biome; feature: [DCM] deep chlorophyll maximum layer (ENVO:01000326); material: water (ENVO:00002006), including particulate matter (ENVO:01000060) such as... | depth 25 m
CATGAGTATACGCCGGGGTGGATTAGGGTTGGATAAGGCAGGGGCTGGGCTGAGGGACGGTTTCCGGGGTAAGGGTTAGGGATCAAACAGGAGACCTGCCGATGACCCATATCCTTGCCATATCAGGAAGCTTGCGGAAGGCGTCTTATAATTCCGGGCTGGTGCGGGCCGCTGAAGGGCTGGGGCTGGACGGGGTGCGGGTTACGGGCATGACCCTGCACGGCATCCCGCTCTATGATGGGGACGTCGAGGCGGCAGAGGGCATTCCGGCGGCGGTGACGGCGCTGAAGAATGCGATCCGGGAGGCGGATGGCGTGTTGCTGGTGACGCCGGAATACAACAACGGGATTCCTGGCGTGTTCAAGAATGCGGTGGACTGGACTTCGCGGCCAGCCTCGGAGATTGGCGAGATATTCGGCGGCAAGCCGGTGGCCATTATCGGCGCATCGCTGGGCGGGTTCGGGACGATCCTGTCGCAGAACCACTGGCTGCCGGTGATCCGCACGCTGGGCATGCGGCCCTGGTTCGAGGGGCGGCTTATGGTGTCGCGGGCATCGGGCCTGTTCGACGGCGAGGGCAACCTGACGGATGACGAAACACGCAAACGGTTGAGCGATTTCGTGACCGGGTTTGCGGCCTTCGCGGCCCTATGATCCGGGGCGTATAAGGACGGTCTGGAAGCGCTGGTAGCCGAGCTGTTTTTCGTCGGCGGCCTGGCGATAGGCGCGATACTCGCCGATGGGTGTGGCGGTGATGCCGGCCTGGGTCAGGCGGTCTGCAACGACAGCGGCGCGGCGATAGGCCAGCGTCTGGTTGTCAAAGCGGCGCAGTTCGCCCGCCGTTGAGGCATAGCCGACTGTTTCGACATTGGTGACGGACCAGTTCTGGAGCGCCCAGATACTTTCGCCCAGCACGGCTTCGCCAGCCGGCGACAGGATGGCTTCGCCATTATCGAAATTGATGAGGGGGAGTTCGCTGACAGGCGGCACGAGACGGATTTTCCATTCAGGGAAATTGGTCTGCAATCCGGCTTCCATCGTGCGATAGGCCGAGATCGACAGGCCGTCATGCGGCGCGGCCACGAGCGTGGCGGTCTTTGCATCGGCATTGATATCGGCAGCGGAGAGTTCGAACGGGATGGCAGCGCGCAGCTCTGTCTCGGTCTGGCGCAGCTCGCCGAAGGTCTGCAGGCGCGATATCTCGGCGCGCAGGGGCGCGGCGATGGATGTGTCCGCCATGCGCAGGAAGGCTTCGGCTTCGAGCGTCTTGTCCTCGTTGATGAGGACCTGGCCGAGATTGATGTCGACCGGGCGACCGAGGCGTTTGGTGAGATCTGCGGTGAGCTGGCTGGCGGCGTCCGGCACGCGGGTGCGCGTCAGGATGGTCGCGTCGACGCGGATGTCCTCGCGCTTTGGAAACTGGACGGAGACGTCAGAGATGCGGGCTTCATTATCGTCGAACGGGTCGAGCAGGGCATCCTTCACCGTATTGATGGCGGTGGCCTCATAGGCAATGTCGCGCAGGGCGATGCCGAGGGGAAGCGATAGGGCTGCGAAGACGACAAGCACCATGGCGCTCTGGAAGAGCGTGCTGCGCGAGCCGTGATTGGCACCGAAGCCATAGAGGCGCGAGAGGACCGTGACCGACAGGGCGATGGCCAGAAGGTTGGTCATGAAGAGGAAGAAGGAGCCCCCGGCAACGGCCATGGAGCCGACAGCGAGGCCGTAGCCCGTGACGGCAAGGGGCGGCATCAGGGCGGTCGCGATGGCGACGCCGACAATGGTTTCGCCCTTGCGCTGGATGACGGCATAGCCACCGGCCAGACCCGAGAAGATGGCGACGAGCAGGTCGAAGAAGTTCGGCCGTGTGCGGGCGATGATCTCGGGCGTGATCTCGGTCAGCGGCGACAGGCGGACGATCAGGAAAGAGATGGTGACGGCGGCGAGCACGCCCAGCGCCATGGTGAAGATGGCGCGGCGGAGGGCGGCAAGGTCGAGGATGCTGAGCGAGAAACCCATCAGCATGATCGGGCCCATCAGGGGAGAGATCAACATGGCGCCGATGATGACGGCAGGGGAGGAGAGGAGCAGGCCGAGCGTTGCGATGGCGCAGGACATGACCGCCATGAAGGCGTAGCGGCCGGATATCTGGCCTTCTTCACGGGCGTGTTCGACCACGGCTTCATGGTCAATCTTGCGGCCGAGGCGCTTGAAGAAGACGCGGGCCTGCCGGCGCCATGTGTCGAGGTTCTCGACAGCGTTGGTTTTGTCAAAGGCCATGGGTCTAGTATCTCTTGGTCCGGTGTCGTCTGGCAGATATAGGCCGAAAACCATACGCATTCATTAGCGCGCACCGGATAGTTTATCTTTATGTTTCGCGCTTGCTTGGCCCAGATGGGCGGCAGAGTCTAGTCTACGAGGACGCGGGGGAGCTTGAACGTGACGGTCTCCTTGGCGGTTTCCACGCTGTCCATGGTAACGTCAAAACGGGCCTGGCAGGCGTCTATGACGCCCTGGACGAGGTCCTCCGGCGCGCTCGCGCCCGCCGTGAGGCCGAGGGTGGAGACGCCATCGAACCAGGACCAGTCAATGTTCTCGGCACTGGCAATCAGTTCGGCGCGGGCGGCCCCGGCGCGCAGGGCCACCTCGACAAGGCGAACGGAATTGGAACTGGTGCGCGCGCCGATGACCAGGACGAGGCCTGCGCCGGGGGCGAGGACCTTCACGGCATCCTGACGGTTGGTCGTGGCGTAGCAGATGTCTTCCTTGTGGGGCGCCGACATGGCCGGGAAGCGGTTTTGCAGCACGGCGACGATGTCGGCCGTATCGTCGACCGACAGCGTGGTCTGCGTGACGAAGGCGAGGTTGTTCGGGTCTTTCGGTACGAATCGTTCCGCATCATCGACGGTCTCGATCAGCGTGATGGCGCCGCTTTGAAGCTGGCCCATCGTGCCGATGACTTCCGGATGGCCGGCATGGCCAATCAGGACGATCTCGCGGCCTTCATTGCTGTGCCGTTCGGCTTCGACATGGACCTTGGAGACGAGCGGGCAGGTGGCGTCGACATAGATCATCTGGCGCGAGGCGGCCTCGGCAGGCACGGATTTCGGCACGCCATGGGCGGAAAAGATGACCGGGCGATCGGTCGGGCATTCGTCAAGTTCCTCAACGAATACAGCGCCCATGGCCTCAAGCCGGCTGACGACATGGGCATTGTGCACGATCTCGTGGCGCACATAGACCGGCGCGCCCCATTTCTTCAGCGCTTCCTCGACAATCTGGATGGCACGATCGACCCCTGCGCAGAATCCGCGCGGGGCGGCCAGGCGGATGGTCAGGGCGGGTCTGTCGCTCATTTAATGATCTCCTGCCTCTGCAGCGTTGCGCCAAGGCGCTGAGCCCTTTAACACATCTCCAGCTACAGATGGACAGGCCTTTTCTACAGGCCAAGTAAGGACACGCAGACGCATGCGCAAATTTTTACCTCTTATCGCCGTGGTCCTCCTTGTCGGTTGCCAGTCCAGGGTCGGTGAAGTGTTTGATACGCGCCAGAATGCCGGACCCTGCCCGCCGGTCGGGTCGCTCTATGACGTGTCGCGCTATGTGAAATTTGCCGATCCGTCGGACGAAACTTATACGAAGATCGCCTATACGGCCGAAATCGTCGACGTGCGCACCTTCTGCCGCTATGCTGGCAAGGATCCGCTGGACGTGCAGCTGGAGATCGATTTCGCCTTTGGCAAAGGCCCGGCCGCGGACAGGGACAGCCATACATATCCGTATTTCGTCGCCGTTACGCGCCGCAACGGCAAGGTGCTGGCCAAGGAATATTTCAATGTCGAAGGCGACTTCAACGGCAAGAAGCTGGCCGGCAAGACGGAATCCTTCAGCAAGATCTCGATTCCGCGCGTCGACGAATCCATTGCCGGAACCAATTTCGAGATCGTCGTCGGCTTCGATCTTGCGCCCGAGCAGCTTGAATTCAACCGCGCGGGCAAGCGCTTCCTTCTCAACGCCGACGATTAGACCATGGCCAGCCTGACGCGAGACCTGACGGCGGCCGCGGGCGCCGCTTTCTCCGCCATGGGGCTGGAGGAACGCTGGGGCGCTGTGCGCCGCTCGGACAAGCCGGAACTCGCTGACTTCCAGTGCAATGGCGCGATGGGCGCGGCCAAGGCGGCCGGCAAGAACCCGCGCGAGATTGCGGGCGCTGTGGCCGAGGCCCTGAAGGCCTATCCGCTGGTCCTGTCGGCGGAAGTGGCGGGGCCGGGCTTTATCAATATTCGCGTGTCTGATGCCGTGCTGTCGTCGCGGGCGGCCGAAGTGCTGGCTGATCCCAAGGCGGGCGCAGAGATGGCGCCGGATGCGCAGGTAACGGTGATCGACTTTGGTGGGCCGAACGTGGCCAAACCCATGCATGTCGGCCATCTGCGCTCGGCCGTGATCGGCGACACGCTGCAGCGGTTGCTGCGCTTCCTCGGCGACCGGGTGACGTCTGACACGCACCTTGGCGACTGGGGCCTGCAGATGGGCCACCTCGTGACCGAACTGTACGACGAGCAGCCGGACCTGATCTATTTCGATGCCAATTATTCCGGGCCTTATCCGGAAGACCCGCCGGTCACGATCGAGGATCTCGGACGGCTCTATCCGGCCGCCAGCAACAAGGCCAAGGAAGACCCGGCACGTAATCAGCGCTCGCAGAATGCCGTGGCCGAGCTGCAGGCAGGGCGGGCCGGCTATCGCGCGCTGCTGCAGCATTTCATCGACGTGTCGGTGGCGGCGCTGAAAGTGGACTATGCGTTCCTCAACGTCTCGTTCGACCTCTGGAAGGGCGAGAGCGATGTCGACCATCTGATCCCGGGACTGATCGAACAGTTCCGGACGGCGGGCCTCGCCGAGGAAAGCGACGGCGCGCTGATCGTTCATGTGGCGAAAGAGAGCGACAAGAAAGAAATGCCGCCGGTGATGCTGCTGAATTCGCGCGGCGGCACGGGCTATCACACGACCGATCTGGCGACGATCGAGGACCGGATGACCACGATGCATCCGGTGCCGGAGCGCATGCTGTACGTGGTGGACCAGCGCCAGGCGCTGCACTTCGAGCAGGTCTTCCGGGCAGCAGAACTGGTTGGCCTGATCGACGAGGGCCATCTCGAACATATCGGTTTCGGCACGGTCAACGGGCCGGACGGCAAGCCGTTCAAGACGCGCGAAGGCGGCGTCTTGCGCCTCGCGGATCTGAACGCGATGGCCTTCGAGGAAGCTGACCGCAAGCTCGGCGCGGCGAACCTGCCGGATGACATGGGGCCAGATGAGCGGGCGAATGTCGCGCGGCTGGTAGCTGTGGCTGCGCTGCGCTTTGCCGACCTACAGAACACGCGGACGACGAATTACGTGTTCGATCTTGACCGGTTCACGAGTTTTGAAGGCAAGACGGGGCCCTACCTGATGTATGCCGCCGTACGGATCAAGTCGCTGCTGCGGCGGGCTGAGGCCGATGGCAATGCACCGGGCGAGATTGCCGTGGGGCATGATGCCGAGCGGGCGCTGGTACTGGCGCTGGACGGCTTTGGCGCGGCCCTGCTGGGCGCGCGGGAGAAGCGGATGCCGCATATCCTGTGCGAGCATGTCTATGGCCTGAGCCAGGCCTTCAGCGGTTTCTATGGCGCGCTGCCGATTGCGAATGAGAGCGATCCGGTACTGCGCGCGAGCCGGCTGGGGCTAGCGAGCGCAGTGCTGCACCAATTGGAGGCAGGTCTCCAGATTCTGGGGATTGATGTGCCGGAGCGGATGTAGCGTGCTTGCCGGGCACTCGAATCCAGTCTAGTTCGAACGTAATTCAAACCCTGTCCCGGGAGAGAGCAGTCCATTGAGGCTGCCGCCGAAGGCGCAACCGCCCCGGAAACGCTCAGGCAAAAGGACCGGACGGGGTCAACACGCTGGAAAGAGGCCTTCGAGGCCTCGCCGAAGGAGCAAGCCCGTTAGTCCGGGCGGAATCTCTCAGGCGCCCAGGACAGCGGGGGCGACGGTATTTCGGCCATGAGCCGATCCGTCACCCTTTGGATTGATGGCGCCATGGCTGATGACACACACGACGACCTGAAGCGCACCCCGCTTTATGACCTGCATGAAAAGCTGGGCGCGAAGCTCGTGCCTTTCGCTGGCTATGAAATGCCCGTGCAATACCCGATGGGCGTGATGGACGAACACAAATGGACGCGCGAGCATGCGGGCCTGTTCGATGTCAGCCATATGGGCCCATGCTTCCTGTCGCTGGAAGAGGGCATTGGCGGTGGCGACGAGGCGCATGCGAAGATCGCCGCGCTGATTGAGACGCTGGTGCCGAGCGACATTGCGGGTCTGAAGCAGGGGCAGGCACGCCTGACCGTCCTGCTGAACGACGAAGGCGGCATCCTCGACGACCTGATCATCACGCGCCCCCTCGGCGATGAAGCGCAGGGCAGCCTCTACATCGTCGTCAATGGCGCGGTGAAGGACCAGGACTGGGCGATTTTTGAAAAGGCGCTTGAAGGCAAGGCTGTGCTGACGCGCGCCGATGACCGCATCCTGTTCGCGCTGCAGGGGCCGGAAGCGGTCGACGTGATGAGCGATTTCTTCCCCGGATGTGAAGAGCTGAAATTCATGCACCACATGCCGTTCGAGCTGAACGGGACGCGCTGCATCGTCTCGCGCTGCGGCTATACGGGCGAAGACGGGTTCGAGGTTCTGGTCAGCCCGGCGGCGGGCCTGCCGCTGATTGACGAGATGCTGACCGATGAGCGGGTCGAGATGATCGGCCTTGGCGCGCGGGACAGCTTGCGGCTTGAAGCCGGGCTTTGCCTTTACGGGCATGACATGGACCCGTCGCGCGACCCGATCGAGGCAGACCTTGGCTGGGTGATCCAGCGCAAACGCCGCGAGGCAGGTGATTTCCCCGGCGCCGCGCGCATCCTTGCGAGCATACAGGACGGCGTGGCCGAGAAGCGCGTGGGCATTCGCCCGCTGGAGCGCGCCCCGGCCCGCGAGGGCACCGCGATCGAAATCGACGGCAAAGTCGTGGGCGTTGTGACGTCCGGCGGCTTTGGTCCTTCGGTCGATCATCCGGTGGCCATGGGATATGTTGCGGCGGCCCATGTGGCGCCCGGCACGAAAATCGACCTGATGGTCAGAGGCAAGGCACGGCCGGGCGAAGTGGTCGCCCTGCCGTTTGTTCCCCACAACTACAAGCGATAGGGCAGAGAATATGAGCACGAAACTGACCGAACAGGTGACGTTCTACACCGAGGAACATGAATGGGTGACCGTCCATGGCGAACTCGGCACTGTGGGCATCACCAAATTTGCCGCCGAGCAGCTGGGCGACGTGGTGTTCGTCGAGACGCCTGAAGTCGGCAAGGTGTTCAAGAAGGGCGACGACATGGCCGTCGTCGAGAGCGTCAAGGCGGCATCGGACGTGTACGCACCGGTTAGCGGTGAAGTGGTCGATGCCAATGCGGTGCTGGCCGACAAGCCAGAGACCGTGAACGAGCACCCCGAGACCGAAGGCTGGTTCTGCGTGATCCGCCTGTCGCATGGCGAAGAATTGTCCGGCCTGATGGACAAGGACGCCTATTTCGAATTCTGCAAAGGCCTTTAATCCATGCGCTATCTTCCCCTGACTGATGACGACCGCCAGGCCATGCTGAAAGTGATCGGCGCCAAAAGCGCGGATGACTTCTATGGGGACGTGCCTGAATCGGCCCGCCTTGGTGGCAAGGTGGCCGGCCTGCCGGACCATCAGGGGGAGATGGCTGTTGAACGCCATCTCTCGAAACTCGCAGCGAAAAACCGCTCGGCCTCGTCGGGTCCGTTCTTTGTCGGGGCGGGTGCCTACAAGCACCACATTCCGGCCAGCGTGGACATGGTGATCCAGCGGTCTGAATTCCTGACGACCTACACGCCCTACCAGCCGGAAATCGCGCAGGGCACGCTGCAGACCCTCTTTGAATTCCAGACGCAGGTTGCTGCACTGACGGCAATGGATGTGGCGAACGCCTCCATGTATGACGGTTCGACCGCGTGCGCCGAGGCGGCCGTAATGGCCTGCCGCGTGACGCGCCGGAAGAAGGTGATCCTGTCAGGTGGCCTGCACCCGCATTATGCGGCGGCGACGAAACTGCTGTGCGAAGCGCAGGGGCTGGAAGTTGTGCAGCTGCCTGTCGCGGTTGATGGAGAGATGGCATTGGCGGAGGCGGCGGATGACCTGACCGCCTGCGTGATCGGGCAGAGCCCGAACATTTTCGGCACGGTGACGGACATGTCCGCTGTGGCCGATGCTGCCCACGAGAAGAAGGCGCTGTTCGTATCCGTGTTCACGGAAGCGGTCAGCCTTGGTCTTGTTACGCCTCCGGGCGAAATGGGCGCGGACATTGCCGTGGGTGAGGGCCAGTCGATCGGCGTGCCGCTCGGCTTTGGCGGGCCCTATGTGGGCCTCTTTGCGTGTACGGAGAAACTGGTGCGCCAGATGCCGGGTCGCCTGTGCGGCGAGACTGTGGATGCCGACGGCAAGCGCGGCTTCGTGCTGACGCTATCAACACGCGAGCAGCATATCCGCCGCGACAAGGCGACGTCGAATATCTGTACCAATTCCGGGCTCTGCGCGCTGGCCTTCACGGCGCACATGACACTGCTGGGCGACAAGGGCCTGAAAGGCCTCGCGCTGCTGAACCATGAAGCCGCGTGTGACCTGGCCGATGCGCTGGAAGCTGTGCCAGGTGTGGAAATCCTGACGCCGCGTTTCTTCAACGAGTTTGCTTTCCGCACACCAATGAATGCCGAAGCCGTGCTGGCCATGCTGGACGAAGCGGGCGTTGTCGGCGGCGTGAGGGCAAGCCGCCTGTTCCCGGCAGAGCATATGGGCGACGTGATCATCTGCGCCGCGACAGAGTGCACGACACCGGAAGATATTGCGGCTTATGCGGCTGCGCTGAAGGAGATTGTCTGATGACCATGAACACGCAAGGCCGCCCGACGGCGCCGACTTCGACTTCCGTGTCCGCCATCGAGACCGTTTCGGGCTCGCGGGGGCTGTTGCAGGCTGAGGGGCTGATCTTCGAGATCGGGACCAGTGAAACGACGGGCGTTGACCTGCCTGCGCCGAAGAACCGGACCGGGCGCCTTGGCGGCGTCGCGCGGAAAGTGCCGACCGGGCTGCCGGGCCTGTCGGAGCCGGAAATGGTGCGTCACTACATGCGCCTGTCGCAGCGCAACTATGCCATCGACCTCGGCTTCTTCCCGTTGGGCAGCTGCACGATGAAGCACAACCCGCGCCTCAACGAAAAGATGGCGCGCCTGCCGGGCTTTGGCGACATCCACCCGATGCAGCCGCAGGCGACCGTGCAGGGCGCTCTGGAACTGATCGACGAGCTGGCCACCTGGCTGAAGACGCTGACCAACATGCCCTTCGTGGCCATGAGCCCGAAGGCGGGCGCGCATGGCGAGCTGGCGGGCATGCTGGCGATCCGTCAGGCGCTGATCGCGCGCGGCGAAGGCGAGACGCGCAAGCGCGTTCTGGTGCCGGCTTCGGCACATGGCACGAACCCGGCGACGGCTGTACAGTGCGGCTTCATCGTTGACGAGATCAAGGCGAATGCGCGCGGGCGTGTCGACATGGATGACCTCAAGGCGAAGCTTGAAAAGTCTGATGACATTGCCGGCATCATGCTGACCAATCCGAATACGTGCGGCCTATTTGAGACCGACATCAAGGAGATCGCCGACCTCATCCACGCAGCGGGCGGCTACTTCTATTGCGACGGCGCAAACTTCAACGCCATCGTGGGCCGTGTGCGGCCGGGCGACCTTGGCGTCGATGCCATGCACATCAACCTGCACAAGACCTTCTCCACCCCGCATGGCGGCGGCGGGCCGGGCTCGGGCCCGACTGTGCTGTCAGAAGCGCTGGCACCTTATGCGCCTGTGCCCTTCGTGGTGAAGAACGAAGACGGCGTGTTTAGCCTCGTCGAAGACATGGACGGCGAAGCGAGCGAGAGCTTTGGCCGGATGGTCGCCTTCCATGGCCAGATGGGCATGTTCGTACGGGCGCTGGCCTACATTCTCAGCCACGGCGCGGACGGCCTGAAGCAGGTTGCCGAAGACGCAGTGCTGAACGCGAACTATATCGCGGCCAAGCTGAAGCATGTGATGACGCCGGCCTTCGAGGGCTATTGCATGCACGAGGCGCTGTTCTCGGATGCGTTCACGGCGGACGGCATTGAGACGCTGGACATCGCTAAGGCGCTGATCGACGAGGGCTATCACCCGATGACCATGTACTTCCCACTGGTGGTGCATGGCGCGATGCTGATCGAACCGACCGAGACCGAGAGCAAGGCGACGCTGGACCAGTTCTGCGCCTCGCTGGAATCGATTGCCCGGCGCGCAGCGCAGGGTGACGAGACGCTGAAAGGTGCGCCTTATCTTGCTCCGGCGCGTCGCCTCGACGAGACACGCGCGGCCCGCAAGCCGGTGCTGAAATGGACGGCGCCTGCGTCTGATATCGTCGCGGCGGAGTAGGCCTCAGGGCGCGCCTGCTGCTGGTCCTGGCTGGTCAAAGAGCCGGGACCGGATGTGCCTGAACCCACGTGTCATCGGGCGCTCGATAAAGCGGTAGCTGAGCAGCGACCCGGTAATCGAGACGGCGAGGCAGACGGCGACAAAGATGACATTGTCCAGGCGTCCGGGATGCCCGAGGCTGAACAGTGGCGCCAGCGGTTCGATCCCACCGAGTGCATTGAACGCGATCCTCATCGCGACGATGAAGAGCGTGTGCGACAGGTAGAGCGAGTAGGATGCATCACCCAGACGCACGAACGCGCGCATGATACGGCGCAGCGACGGCACCAGGGCGCGAATGGCGTCCGGATGTGTCTGGCCGCCATACCAGCCGGCCCAGAAGGTTGCCAGCATCGCGAGGACGCCTACCGAGCTGGCGACGATTGTGCCGCCGAGCCGCAACGGGAAAGGGCTGTCATCCACCGTGCCGTAGAGCTGGTAGACAAGGAGGGTCATCAGAAACATGACGGCCGCCGGAACGAGCCAGGACAGACGGCCCGTCCGCTCAAGCGTGACTACGCCATAGATCAGCGCGGCACTTGGAAAGCCATACAGCATCACGCGCCCCCATTGCAGCGTGTGAGTTGTTATGACCCCCTGGATGCACAGCGATGCACCCAGGGCCATGACAGCGAGAAGGGTTATAATGCCAGACCGCCATGCAAGGCCTGAACAGACGAGCATTCCCGTCGCCGCCCCCATGATGAATTCCATTGTCATCGGGAAGAAGACGAGGGCTGGCAGGTCAACGGGGCGAGGCCCGGACAGCCCGAGCGACCAGCCACCAATCACGAGCAGGCCCCAGGCCAGCAGAAAGAGTGGAAGCCAGCTCCGCTTGGCCAGCAGGATCAATGTGAAAACGAGGTAGAAATAGACCTCGTGCACAAGGGTCCAGCCAACACCCAGGACGGGGTCATCGTTCTGCGGCAAGAGCAGGAAAGACTTAATGAGATAAGGCGCGAAGGTTTCGGAGTGCAAAAAGGACTGCCACCGCTCCCCCACGCCGATGGTTCCATTGAAGCCGACCAGATAGATCGCCAGGATCCCTGCAAAGAACCACCAGATCGGATAGATGCGTGTCAGCCGGCCGAACAGAAAGTCCGCCGCCGTGCGCACGCCCGGCTTGTCGCCGTTAGTGACCACAACCATGATGAAGCCGGAAATGACGAAGAAGAGGTCGACGCCCGCAAAGCCATTTGTCACCATACCGGTGAGCCAGGGCATTTCCGAGGCGCCGTTGCCCAAGATGCCGAGCATTTCCTGCGCGCGGATATGATAGATCACAACCAGCAGTGCCGCGATGCCGCGCAGGATCTGGATGGACTGTAGTTTCATGCCGTCCTCATGCCCGGTTGCCGCAAAAGACAGCAAGAATTCTCATGTTTGTAGCAATCGGGTAACGGTGTTGCCAGACTTTGAACACATCCTGATGATTTCGTTGGCTGGACCGAAATTAAACCCCATATCATCCGCTAATGGCTGACGACGAAGCGACCGACATGACCGAAACATCCTCCCTGCCGGCCGCCAAGCCGGTCTTTGCCCTGCGTTCCGGTTTCAATACCGCGTTTCGCCAGCTGCTGGCGCTGATCGGCCTGTTCATGATTGCCCTGTCGATTCCGATCGGCATCATGACGCCGCTTATCCCGATCGGCCTGCCATTCGGCATCCTCGGCGTGATCCTGTTGGGCCGGAATTCGGTCTGGGGCCATCGCTGGATGGAAGGGGTGCTCCTGCGCCATCCACAGGTCGAACGGTTTGCCCCAAACTGGCTGATGAAGCTGGTTTTTGGGCGCGAAAAGAAAGTTTCGCCGGATAAAGCTTCGCGGAAGGCATAGGCCCTTGCCCCATAGGCAAATTTGGGGACAATCGTTTCCAGAATTGATTGCTGTAAGCGGGGCTGAAGCAAATGAACCGAGTTTCCCTGGCGGGCGTGCTTTGCATGGCCCTTGTACTGGCCGCGTGCGGCGGGAAAAAAGAGGCATCTGACAAGGACAGGATCACGGTTCCGAAGGACCCGTTTCCATCCACTTATGCCGCCTATCCGAACGAGCCTGTTTTCATCTCCAATGCCACCATCATTGATGGTGAAGGCGCGCTTATCGAGAAGGGCAGCCTGCTCATCGTGGACGGGAAGATCTCGGCCATTGGCAAGGATCTCGAAGCGCCGGCGGATGCAAAGAAGATCGACGCCTCCGGTCGCTGGGTCACGCCCGGCATCATCGACAATCACAGCCACCTTGGCGCCTATCCTTCGCCGGGTGTCAGCTCGCTAAGCGACGGCAACGAGATTTCCGCGCCGGTGACGGCTGAGGTCTGGGTGGAGCACAGCGTCTGGCCGCAGGACCCCGGTTTCACGCGGGCACTGGCGGGCGGGATCACGTCGCTGCAAATCCTGCCGGGCAGCGCTAACCTGTTCGGTGGGCGCGGCGTGATACTGAAGAACGTGCCGAGCCGGACGGTGCAGGGCATGAAGTTTCCTGGCGCGCCCTACACGTTGAAGATGGCCTGCGGCGAGAATCCGAAGCGCGTCTATGGCTATGGCGGCGGGCGCTATCCGGGCGGCGCGCCCTATTCCCGGATGGGCAATGTCGCCGGTTACCGCGCGGCCTGGATCCAGGCCGCCGACTACAAGCGCAAATGGGACAAGTACGAGAAAGAAGGCGGCGAGGCGCCGACGCGCGACCTTGAACTCGACACGCTGAAGGGCGTGCTCGACGGCGACATTCTGGTCCATATGCATTGCTACCGCGCCGACGAGATGGTGCAGGTCATGGATATCTCGAAGGAATTTGGCTACAAGGTCACCGCGTTCCACCATGCGGTCGAAGCGTACAAGATTGCCGACAAGCTGGCTGAATATGGCGCCTGTTCGTCCATGTGGGCCGACTGGTGGGGCTTCAAGATGGAAGCCTATGATGGCATCAAGGAAAACATTCCACTGGTGCACAAGGCAGGTGCCTGCGCGATCGTGCATTCGGACAATGATATCGGCATCCAGCGCCTGAACCAGGAAGCGGCCAAGGCCTGGGCCGATGGCAAGAAGATCGGCATCAACATTCCTGAAGAGGAAGCCTGGCAATGGCTGTCGCTGAACCCGGCCAAGTCGCTCGGCATCGACACCAAGACCGGCAGCCTCGTGCCCGGCAAGATGGCCGATGTGGTGATCTGGTCCGCCAATCCGTTCAGCGTCTACAGCAAGGCCGACCAGGTCTATATCGACGGCGCCCTCATGTATGACCGCAGTGACGCGGCCCATCGCCCGGTATCGGATTTTGAACTTGGCCAACCCGGTGAAGGAGACCTGAAATGAGCGCGCGCCATATTGCCAGCCTGATTGCTGTCGTCGCGAGCCTTGCGCTTCCGGTCGTGGCTGAACCCGTTGCCATCGTTGGCGGCAAGGTCTGGACCGGTACGCGGCAGGGCACGGTCGCCAGCGCCGTTATCGTGATCGACAAGGGCCGTGTCGTGTCAGTCGACAAGGCGGGCTCTCCAGTGCCCCTTGAAGCCACGGTGATTGATGCCGGTGGCAAATGGGTCACGCCGGGCATTATTTCCGCCTTTTCGCGTATCGGCATTGTGGAAGTCGATGCCGAGAATACGACCGATGACACGTCTGCCGGCGAGTCCGACTATTCCGTGGCCCTCGATGCGGCTGACGGGTTCAACCCGGATGCAACGGCCATTGCCGTTACTCGCATCGAAGGCATCACGCGGATCGTTGTGGCGCCGGAGGCCACCTCCAACCTGTTCGCCGGTCAGGGCTTCATCGCGGATACGAGCGGCTCTGTGGACACGGAGATTGACCGCAAGGCCTTCCTGCTTGTCTCAATGGGCGAACAAGGGGCGTCACTGGCGGGAGGGTCGCGCCCTGCGGCCTGGGCACAGCTTCGCGCTGCGCTCGACGATGCGAAGGCCTATCCGGCCCGCTACCTTGCCAGCAATGAAGGCACTGCGCTGGACCGCGTTGATGCCGCCGCGCTGGTGCCGGCCGCCAAGGGCCAGCAGCTGATCCTGATCGAGGCGAACAAGGCGAGTGACCTCAATGCCATCATGGACTTTGCCGAGGCCAACAAGGATCTCGACATTGCGATTGTTGGCGCCGACGAGGGCTGGCGTGTTGCGCCGCGACTGGCCAAGGCGGGCATTCCGGTGATCGTGGATTCCTATTCAAACCTGCCGGCCAGTTTCGAACGGCTTGGCGCGACCGGTGAGAATGCGGCGCGGCTGCGGGCAGCTGGCGTCACGGTTGCCATCGCTGCGATCAGTGACGGCACGCACAATGCGCGCCTTGCCATGCAGATCGCCGGCAATGCTGTTGCCAACGGCCTGTCGCACGATGACGCGATGGAAGCGCTGACGACGACGCCAGCGGCCATATTCGGCCTGCAGGGGCTGGGTGTGATCGGGCCGGGATCGCGCGCTGATATTGTCGTGTGGGACGGCGATCCGCTTGAAGTCACGTCCAATCCGGATGTGGTGATGATCGATGGTGTGGTGCAATCCATGGTGACACGGCAGAGCGAGTTGCGGGACCGCTATCTCAAACTCGACGAGCGGGAACGCCCGCTGGCCTATGTGAAGCCCTGAACCTCTGTTCAACTCCCATAAATCCTTCGCGGTCTAGGGTGGCCGCTTGAGAGGATTTTTGACCCGTTTGCCGCACGGTTGCCGCAAATAGGTTCATAAGTTGTATTGGGATGGTTTGATCTATGTGGCTTGCACTGCTGATGGCACTTACGATGGTGACGGGGTCTGGTCCTATGGACGAGGCGCTATCGGCCACCGAAGCGCCGAAGACCCTGCGGGCTGCCTTCACTGTGGAATTGCAGAGCGACCATGCCCGGCGGGTCTACGCCTTTGACCCCCGCAAGAAAGGCGCTGAGCGCTGGCAGGTCGTTGACTGGCAGGGCGAGGACGACGAGCTGGAAGAGGTGGCGGCCAATTGGGCGGCTGAATCGGCCCCAGATGGCCGGCTGTTTCCCGATGACCTGCGCGCGAGCCTCGGGCGCAGCGTGAACGTCAATGACGAGGGCCATGCCTGGCAGATATCTTTCCGGCATACGCCCTCGAAGAATGATGGCGAGTTTGACGTCTGGGCCGCGCAGCGCCTGCAGGCGACGGCTTGGCTGGACCCCGTCGGCGAGCGCTTCCTCAGGATTGATTACATGCTGCCGAAGCCCGTTGCCGGCCCCGAAGGCGGCACGCTGACCAAGTATAACCAGAGCTATTTCCTGCGCACCGAACCGCGCTGGGGCATGAGCTATGTCTCGGGTTTTTCCATCGAGCTTGAAGCGCGCGCGGCTTTCCGGAAAATCGAACGGCGCTATTCGGCCAATATCGTGAAAGTAGACTTCTTCTTCGCCAGCGCCGAGGCGCAGAAGGCTTTTGAAGACGAACGCACAGCCAAACCGCAATTGATGACTGGATTGAGCAGCCCGGCACGCTAGACTCTTCGCCATGACGATTCACATGGTGAAACTGAGCGTAGGCGCCGAAACGGTCGAGGACCTGGCAGACTGGCAGACGCGCCAGATGCAGCAACTCGACAACCCGGTCCATCACACCCGCATGAGCCCCAAGCGCGCCGAGGAAATGCTCGACGGCGGCTCGATCTATTGGGTGATCAAGCGCGCGATCCGGGTGCGTCAGCGCATCATCGACATTCGCTCCGTGGCAGACGAGTCGGGCCGCGACATGTGCGAACTGGTCTTCGATCCAAACCTCGTGCGCACCTACGCCCAAGCCAAGCGTCCCTTCCAGGGCTGGCGCTACCTGAAGCCGACCGATGCGCCGCGCGACCTGAAAACGGGCGAAGCGGCACTGGACATTCCGCCCGATCTCGACGCGGCGCTGAAGCAGGCAGGCGTCTGGTAGGCGCCGTTCCGAACGATCCCATCGACAAGCTCTGTGCTGCCCGCTAAGCGGAAACATGACCGATCTTTTCCTGCAATACTGGCCGCTCCTCCTCAGCCTCGCAGTGGCGGGGGCGGCGGCAGGTCTCGCGGCCGGCATGTTCGGTATTGGCGGCGGCGCAGTGATCGTGCCGGTGCTTTTCTTCCTGTTTGACGGCATGGGCTATGGCGAGACGGCCATGCATGTCGCGGTGTCGACCTCGCTGGCGACGATCATCCTGACCTCCATTCGCAGTGTTATGGCGCACAATGGCCACGGCGCGGTCGACTGGGACATCATCAAGTCATGGGCGCCCTGGATCGTCATTGGCGCGCTGATTGGCATGGGGCTGAGCGGCTTCCTGTCGAAGCGGGCGCTGCTTGGCATTTTCGGAACGATGGGCTTCGTGCTGTCGGCGCAGCTGTTCTTCGGGCGGCCCTCATGGCGGCTGGCGGACGAAATGCCGAAGGGCGTGACCCGCATGGGGCTTGGCACGGCCATCGGGGCGCTGTCGGCCCTGATGGGCATCGGCGGCGGTACTTTCGGGGTCAGCCTGATGACGCTTTATGGGCGGCCGATCCACCGGGCTGTAGCGACAGCGGCCGGTTGGGGCGTGGCGATTGGCCTGCCTTCGGCGATTGTGGCGGTCTTCATCGGCTGGGGCCATGAGGGCTTGCCGCCGTTTTCGCTCGGCTATGTGAACCTTGCCGCCTTTGCGCTGATTTCGGTGTTCACGGTGACGATGGCGCCTGTCGGGGCGAAGCTGGCACACAAGCTGGACGCCGTCTTGCTGAAGCGCCTGTTTGCGGTCCTGCTGGCGCTGGTGGCGGCGCGGATGCTGTACAAGGCGCTCGGCTTCTAGGTGGCCAGCACGCCGATGATCCGCTCGATCGCCCAATAGGCACCGACAATTCCGATGAAATAGGCGGCCACAAAGCGGGCCAGCGTGTGCGGCATGCGGGCAAAACGCGTGGCGAGGAAAACCGCAGCCAATACGGTCCCCACGAAGAGAACTTGCCCTGCCTCTACGCCGAGGTTGAACAGCAGGAGTGCCAGCACTTCGGCGCCCTTGGGCAGGCCGATTTCCGACAGCGCCCCGGCGAAGCCGAAACCATGGACAAGCCCGAACCCAAAGGCGATCAGCCACGGCTTGCGCTGGCTGAGCGTCTCGCGGCCGCGCACGCGGTAGATGGCTTCAGCTCCGAGCAGGGCGATGCTGAGGGCGATGGTGATCTCGACCGGCGGACCAGGCAGCGTGATGCCGCCAAGCGCAGCAGCAGCAAGTGTAATGGAATGGGCAAGGGTGAAAGCGGTGACTGTGGGCAGCAGTTGGCGCGGACGGACGAGGAGAATCAGGCCGAGGACGAAGAGGAGGTGGTCGTAGCCGAAGAGGATGTGTTCGACGCCGATACGGAAATAGGTCGCGGTGGGGGCGCCGGTGGGAGAGGAGAGGTCGAGCTGCAGGGCGCTGGGGCGAAGCACCGTGGAGAGATCGTCACCTGTCAGACGGTTCACGCGCACGAAGGCGTCTGTGAGCGTGCGCTCAAGTCCGGCGATCTCGATATGGCCGGTCGAGAGATCGCAGGCCATGTCCCAGCGCTGGATCAGCGTGCCGGCGGCGACTTCGCTGCGCTCGTGCGAGCGGGTGCAATCCTCAGGAAAGACAGGATCGAGCTTGAGGCGCCGGCCATCGAGCACGGGCTGTTTCCATGTGACCGCAAACTGGCCGGGATCTGTTTCCGTGACTTCGAGATAGGCCGGACGCACTTCATGCGCGCTGGCGGGTAGCGCGGCGCAGAAGAGCGCCAGAAAGGCGAGGAGAACGCGTCTCATTCGGCGCCTTCGATGTGGACCTTGTAGCGGCTGATAATGTCGGCGATGGCCTGTTCGTTCGCGGTGCGCAGGGCCTCGTCATGCCAGTCGGATTCGACATGGTCGCGGACCTCTTCAAAGGGCGGGAGGCGGCCGTCTTCGCGGGCCACGACGTGCACAAGATGCTGGCCGAATGCAGAGGAGACGGGCCCCTGCCATTCCGGTCCGGCCTTGAGGGAAAAGAGGGCCCTGGCAAAGTCTGCACCGAAGAGGCGAACGGTTTCGCGTATCGGGAGATCGCCATAGGCACGCTGGAGCATGAAGGGATCGCCGAGGGTACGCCAGTCCGGCGGTGTGGGGGCGTTGAGGGACTTGAGGAGGGATTGTGAGTCCGTTCCCGGGGTATTCCGAGTCCATTCCGGGTTCAGGAAGATGTGTTCGAACGTGATGCTCGGGGCCAGCGTGTAGCTTTCCGGATGGTCTTCGTACCATTTGCGCAAGGTGGCCTCGTCCGGCGCGGGCGTGTCGGCAAGGTCGGACACCATGAAGCTCATCTTCTGCGCGAGGCGGCGTTCGATGATCGTGTCGCCGACATCGAGGCCGAGGCGCCTGGCTTCGCGGGCGAGGGCTTCGTCGCGGACCTGATCGGTGACCATGGCGGCCATGTCCTCAGGTGAGGGCAGGGCGCCGGATTCAGAGGCATAGAGGGCGGCCATGCGCTCCATGTCTTCTTCCGTAACGGTGATCGTTCCGTCACGGTTGGCGGCATGGGCCGTCCACGCCGCGTGGCCGGCAAAAACCAGCGCTGCGACGAGGACGAAATGGACGAGCGGTTCGCGGAGTAGAGCGCGCATCTAGGCTGGTGGGATATACCAGATCGGCGAGGTGTAGGCGCGTTCCTGGATGGTTGTGGGCAAGGCCGGGTTAGGCGGCGTGCCGTTGCGGTTGGCTTCCCATGTCGACCAGCGGCAGGTCGGGTTTTCGAGCACGCGAACATAATAGGTGGCGCGCTGGGCCGGATCGAAGTCCGGATCGGTCCAGAGGGCTTTCAGTTCGCCAGCGCCTGTACCGGGGCTGGTTTCGCAGGACGCGATGTCGACACTGGCACCATTGTCGGGGCAGCGATGGTTTGCATCCGGCTCGGCGCCGCCGGAGCAGGCCGCGTCATAGACGGCTTCGCCGCTGCTGGTGACCTTGACGACCTGGACGCGCTGGAGCGGCGCGGAATTGGCGTCTTGTACCGCCCAGGCAATGAAGTGCGGGGCCGCGCCGGTGCCGACGAGGTCTCCGCCCATGGGTACGCCGCCGGCATAGGCCTGCTTTGCGAGGTCCGGGCTGGTGAGCATGGCATCGGTATAGTTGAAGCCGCCAAAGAAGCGGACTTTCATGCGGGGGCCTGTGGTGGCGAAGGTTTCCTTGCGGCGGAAGGCATCAAACAGGGAGTCGCGTGTGTTCTCCTCGGCCCAGACGCCGGTGAGGCCGGAAGCCGACCAGCGCGAGAACCAGTTCTTCGCATTCTTGGTCGTCTGGTTGTCGGGTTGATCCGCCCAGTCGGTGACGCCCGGCACGGGCACGGAGCCGCGCTGGAAGGGCAGGCCGTCCACGATGCCGATTTTCGACCAGTAATCCTTCTCGGAATAGGACCCGCCGGCGACATGGCTGTCAGAGGCAGCGGTGAGACCGAAGCGGAAAGGATCGAAGCCCTTTTCTTCCTGCAGTTTCAGGCCGTTGCGATAGGCTTCGCGGACATAGGAGCCGCTTGTTTTCGACACATCGTAGCTGCTGAGCAGCTCGTCATAGATTTCGAAATTGGCCCACTCATCGTTCGGCGAGAGATCAGGATGGGTTTCGGATGTGCCCTTGACCTGCGTGACTTCGACGAGCGGTTCGTTGCGCATGCGCTGCTCGGCATAGGCGGCATCGATCGGGTCGCCATTATAGGTTTCCAGCCTGAACATCTGGCCGTCGGAGACGTTTGAATTGTGCGGGATGGCGATGGACTCGCGGCCTTCAGCGCGTTGCTGGTCCATCCAGTCCCACAGGTCTTCCGGATTGGTGGAATCGAGGGTTGAGAAAGCACGGTCCGGCGCTTCGCCGCGGAAGAAGACGTTGCGGTGGAGGTTGCCGCCACCAAAGCCGCCATCTTCGCTCTGTGTCGTGACGGACGTGAACTCATAGGCCGAGAAGGTCGTGAAGACGCCGGGCTCATTGTATTTCTCGGCAGCCGCGATGTTCTCCTGCCAGACGGAGGTGATGGTCGGCTCGTCATACATGTCTTCGATCTTCTCGCCGGAGCGGACCGAGGCACCAACGCCCTGGAAGGCGGCGACGATCTTATCGGGATCGGTCGAGAACATTTCCTTGGCGCGGGGGAGTTCTGACAGTGCGCTGCCCTTGGTGTTCATGGCCGGCAGGATGCCGAGATATTCGGCATGGTCGGTGACGGTGTAGAAGTCGAGCGGGCCGCCGGCGACGGTCATGTCGAAGCCGGAGGGATGCTTGATCGTCTCGCCCTTGGCAAAGCGGTAGGCATCATCGGCCGTGCGACGCACGTTGAAGATATAGGCGTCGAAACTGTTGCGCGTGTGGATGTGCATGTCGCCGAAATAGGCGTTGCGATCCGCATTGTAGCCGGGTGTGGCGCCCTCGGGCACGACAGCTTCCGGTGCGGCGGCTTCTTCGACAGGGGCTTTTTCGGTCTTGTTGCCGCTACAGGCGACAAGCGCGAGCGCCGTACTGGCGAGCGTCAGGGTCTTCCACATTTTTCTATTCCTCCCACGGGCGCGTTTGCTGCGCTCTCATGGAGGTGTTTTTGCAGTGATTGTGCCAGATGTCCAGACGGTGCGTCGGGAAGATCAGCCCTGCCAGAAGCGGCGGGTGAGGACGACGAAAACCGAGATGAACTCCAGTCGCCCCAGCAGCATCGCGATGGCACAGATCCATTTGGCCACGTCGGGCAATGTCTGGAATGTGGAGGACGGACCAATCCGCTCGCCAAGACCGGGACCAACGTTCGAGACGCTGGTGGCAGAGGCAGAGATCGCTTCCATTGCATTGAGCCCGCAGAGCGAGAGCAGCGCCGCCGCGATGATGAAGGTGGAGATGAACAGGAACAGGAAGACCATGACCGACTGAAGCGTTTCCTCGTCGAGCGTGCGGCCGCCATAGCGAACGGGTGTGCGCCGGTGTGGCATGGTCATCTTGTGCGAATAGGCGACGAGCGCCTTGGCCGTGATTTCGAGGCGGAACATTTTCAGGCCGCCCGCCGCTGAGCCAGCGCAGCCGCCCACAAATGTGATGCAGAGGAAGAGGGCCATCATGGGCTGGCCCCAGGTATCATAGGGCGCCGAGGCGTAGCCGGTGCCGGTCATTACGGACACGACATTGAAGAGGCAGGTCTTCAGGCCGTTGAGCATTGGGTCGACATCGGCCGTGTCGATTACGGTTTCATAATAGACGGTGACGATGAGCGTCAGCACGGCGGCGAGGATGAAATAGAAACGCGGCTGCGGGTCTTTCAGGAGCGGCATGGGGCGGCCTTGCAGGACAAGCATGGCCATGAGGCTGAAAGGCAGGCCGGCAAACATCATGAAAGGCGCGGCAATCCAGGCGGCCGGGGTGTCGTTGAAATAGCCGAAAGAGGCGTCGTGTGTGGAGAAACCGCCGGCCGACATGGTGGTCATGGCGTGGGTGACGGCATCAAACCAGCTCATGCCCGCGAGGAAGTAGAGCAGGGCGCAGAGGGAGGAGATGATCAGGTAGGTAAAGCCGAGATAGGCGGCGATATCGGTGATGCGCGGCAGGAACTTGCCGGAAATGTCGGAGCTTTCGAGCTGGAACAGCTGCATCCCACCAACCCGCAGCTGGGGCAGGATGGCGATGGCGGCCACGATGATGCCGATGCCGCCGACCCACTGGATGATGGCGCGCCAGAGCAGCAGGCCGCGGGGCAGGTCGTCGAGGCCGGTGAGGACCGTGGCGCCGGTCGTGGTCATGCCCGAAATGGTCTCGAAGGAGGCGTCGGTGATGCTCATGCCCGAAGCGACGAAGGGAATGGCGGCGATGGCGGGCAGGAAGACCCAGGCCATGACCGTGAGCAGGAAGGCTTCGCGCTGGCCGGTGCGCTGGTCGCCGCCGCGCGAAAGGATCCAGAGGCAGGCGCCGATGAAGATGGAGCCGAAAGCCGACACGGCGAAAACGTGCGATTCCGGGCGTTTGTCGGCAAAATCCATCAATGCGCACGGGATCATCGCTGCGCCGAGCAGGACGGTCATGATGCCGATGGCGAGGAAGATGGGGCGTAGCTGCATTTTACGCGCGGAAGATACGCTGCAAATCCTGCGAAGACGTCAATTTTCTTAAGGTTAACAAGAGGTTTCCAAGGTCAGGTGCCAGGGCGGCACGGGGGCAGGCCAAACTGGGTAGCAAGCAGGCAAGGATTGGGCCATAGGCGGCTGTGTCGCGGGGCCGTTTCGATTGACCCAGCGGACATAAAATCTTAAAGCCCGCATATCGTTTCATTTGCAACTAATGGCATCCTCCCATGTTCGATCACCCTTCCTATGACGCCCATGAGGGCGTGCACCTTTTCCAGGACCAAGCGAGCGGGCTGAAAGCGATTATTGCGATCCATTCGACGGCGCGCGGCCCGGCTGCTGGTGGGACGCGGATGTGGGATTTCGCCAATGGCGAGGCCATGTTGCGCGATGTGCTGCGCCTCAGCCAAGGCATGAGCTACAAGAACGCGATGGCCGACCTGCCACTGGGCGGCGGCAAGGCCGTGATCTGGGGCAATGCCAAGACCGACAAGTCGCCGGAACTGTTCCGGGCCTTCGGACGGGCCGTGGAGAGCCTGCAGGGGCGTTACTACACGGCCGAGGATGTCGGCATTGATGTCAACGACATGGCGATTGTCCGCGAGGAGACCGCCTATGTGGCGGGCCTCGACAAGGGCGAAGCGGCGAGCGGCGACCCGTCGCCGATCACGGCGCGGGGCGTGTTCCTGGGCATTGTCGAGACGGCGAAGCGCGCGCTGGGCAGCGGCGACCTGAAGGGCCGGACCGTGGCGGTGCAGGGCGTGGGGTCTGTCGGCCGCCATACGTGCGAGCATCTCGCCGAGGCGGGCGCAAACCTGATCATCACCGATATCGACCAGGCGGCGCTGCAAGCCGTGTCGGCACGCACCGGTGCGCGTATCGTGGGGCCGGACGAGATCTATGATGTCGAGGCGGATATCTTTTCGCCGTGCGCACTGGGCGCGATCATCAACGAGCAGACGCTTGGCCGATTCAAGGTGAAGGCGATTGCCGGGGGCGCGAACAACCAGCTGGTCATGCCGGAAATGGGCGAACTGATGCGCCGCAAGGGCATTCTCTATGCGCCGGACTATGTGATCAATGGCGGCGGCATCATCAATGTGGCGGCCGAGATTTCCGGCAATTACTCGCGCGAGTGGGTGGATGCGAAACTGGCGCGCCTTGTCGAGACGCTGGGCGATGTGCTGGACGAGGCCCTGTCGAACGACAAGCCGACCAATCAGGTTGCGGACCGAATTGCCCGTGAACGGATTGCCGCTGCCCGCTAGGGGTTTGTGCGTAGTTCGCCGGACGGTGCCGGGATGGTAGGTTGTTTCTCAAGAGCAATCCGCCAGGAGGTACATGTGTCATGTCCGTTGTTGCCGTATTACAGGGAACTGAGACCGAAGATCGCCAGACCACGCTCGCTGCAGTGGAGATTGCGCGGCGCCTGAATACGCCTGTCACGGGCCTGTTCGCACTGCCTGATCCGATGGCGGTTCTGATGGTGTCGACCTCGCCGGAAATGGCGTCGATTTCGCCCAGCATGACGCAGAGCATGATCGACCAGCAGGCCGCGATGACGGAGATCGCCAAGTCGGCCTTCCATGATGCGACCAGCACTGGCGCGCACGGGCTGGACTGCGACTTCTTCCATGAAGTGAACACGGTGGAACGCGCCAGCGCGAATGCCGCCACGCTGGCCGATGCGGTTGTCTTCCCGCGGTCCGCCGCGACAGTGGGTCAGCCGCTCTACATGGCGTTCGAACATGTGATGATGGAAGCGCGGCTTCCGCTTGTTCTGGCGGGTACGGACAGTATTCCGACCGGGCCAGTGATCATTGCGTGGGATGGCAGCAATGGCGCCGCGCGGGCCGTGCGATTCCACCTGCCGCTGATCCGGGCCTTTGGCGAGGTGATCATTGCGCAGGCTCCGAAAGACCTGGAGCGCGACGCAGCGCGACCGGTCGCCGAACCCGGCACGCTGGAAGACTGGCTGAAACGCCATGATGTCAATGTGCGCGTTGCCGACATAGAGGGCGATGTGGCGGTCGGCCTGCTGGCGCTGGCCAAGGGTAGCGGTGCGGCGATGATCGTGGCGGGAGCCTATGGGCACTCGCGGCTTGGTGAACGCCTGTTCGGCGGCACGACGCGGCGCCTGCTCGCGGCCAAGGATGCCCCGGCGCTCGCACTGGCGCGCTGAACGCTTTCCTCTTTGAGATGATGGAGAACCCGATGACCCTTAGCCGCATCATACTACAACTGGCCCGCAACCCCGGCCTGCCCGTGGGTGACCCGGAGCGGGGTTATTCGCTGGTCGCGCCGCTGACTGCGGACGGACATATCGATCTTGATGCCTGGAGGGCTGACCGCAAGGCGTGCCGGGTCGTGCGCTTTTCGCCGGCGGATGATGAACATGCCACAGGACGGCTGACGCATCGCGGCGATCACTGGTCCTTTCATTATGACGAGGATGATGAAGGCGATGACGAGGCGGGCTATCGCCTTGGCGAGCATGTCTTCAAGGAAGGCGAATACGTGACGGTTGCGAGCTTTGGCGAAGAGCCGCTGACCTATAAGGTAACCGACGTCTCCAGCCTGTAATCCGTTCGCGCAAGGCGGCCGAATTCTGGTATCCGGGACGTGAGTTACCGGAAGGGGAGAGGCGACCATGTGCGGGCGTTATTTCAGGCATGACGTAACCTGGGCCGAATATCATGCGGCATTGAGCATCATCCCTTACGAGGATGTCGAGCCGCCCGAGGCAACCTACAATGCCGCGCCGACGACGATCCAGCCGATCGTGCGCCGCGCCGAACATGGCACGCACAGGGAACTCGCGCCCGCACGCTGGGGGCTTGTGCCGTCCTGGTGGACGAAGCCGCTGTCGGAGATGAAGTTCAGCACCTTCAATGCGCAGGCCGAAACGGCGGCCGAGAAACCGGTGTTTCGCGGCGCGTACCGGCACCATCGCTGCCTTGTGCCAGTGTCCGGCTTTTACGAATGGACAGGCGCCAAGGGCGCGAAGACGCCATTCGCCATCAGCCTGCGCAACCGGCGCTGGTTCTGCCTGGCAGGATTGTGGGACTCGGCACTGATCGACGGATCCGAGATTCACACCTTCACGATCCTCACGACGAAGCCGAATGACCTGATGGCGGGGCTGCACACGCGCATGCCGGTAATCGTGGCGCCGGAGGATTATTCCCTCTGGCTCGACCCTGATGCAGGCGACCCCTCGCACCTCTATGAACCTTTCCCCACCGATGCCATGCAGGCTTGGCCTGTCGGGCAGGAGGTGGGCAATGTGCGCAACAATTATCCGGGCCTGATCGCGGAGGCCTGATCGAAAAAGCCGGGCACACATGCGTGGCCCGGCTTTGGTTGTCTTGCTTGTCCTGAGGCCTAGAAGTCCCAGCGGAGCTGGACGCCATAGGTGCGCGGCTCGTTGACGAAGCCGGTCAGGTTGTTGAAGTCGATGGCGCCTTCGAGCACTTCCTCGTCCGTGATGTTGCGCACGAAAGCGGAGACGTCATACCCGGCATCTGCCTTGTAGCCGAGCTTCAGGCCGCCTTCCCAATAACCGTCCTGACCGAACTCGGCGCTCTCATAGAGGAAGAAGTTCGTGTCGCCCTTGTAGGCCCAGTCGGTGTAGCCATAAAGCTCGCCGCTTGCGAGCGGGATGGCATAGCGCGCCGTCGCATTGGCGATCCATTCGGGTGCATTCGGGAACGCGTTGCCGGAGATATTGTAGCCGAGCAGCGTCACGCCATCTGCGGCATAAACGGCCGGGTCAAGCATGGTGCAACCGCCGCCACAGCCGGGCGCAAGAAGGACATCATCCTTGAACTCGGTCTTGTTGTAGGAAAGGCCCGCGGTGAGGAAGAGGTTCTCGATTGGCGCGGCTTCCACGTCAGCTTCGAAGCCGTAGCCTTCGCTCTTGTCAGCATTGAATAGGGCAACTGTATTGTTCAGGCCGCCAACAATCGTCAGCTGCTGATCGTTGAACTCAAAGAAGAAGACATCGGCATTGAGGCGGACGCGGTTGTCGAACAGTTCCGACTTGATGCCCGTCTCGTAGGAGAGAACGGTTTCCGTATTGGCGCTGGACACATCGTTTGCGAAGACGAGGCGGCCCTGCGTTGAGGGGCCACGGAAGCCTCTTGCGACGCGTGCGTAGAGGTTCAGGTCATCCGTTGCCTGATAGGTGGCCGAGACGTCCCAGCTGATCTGATCATCCGAAACCGAACCTGACACGGGGCCGAAGGGGCCTGAGCCGAACGGGCCAAGTTTACGTTCGACGACGAAGTCCTTGGATTCATCGGTCCAGCGCGCACCGCCCGAGAGCGTCACCTTGTCGGTGACGTCATAGGCGAGCGACGCGAAGATGCCTGTGCTGTCGGTCTGGTTCTGACGGGTTGCGATGCCGTTGACCGGGCGGCCGGGCGAGAGTGTATCGAAGCTTTTCGACGTGATGGCCACTTTTTCGTCGAAGACGAATACGCCGGCCTGCGCACGCAGCGGGCCGCCGTCGTCAAAGGCGAAGCGAAGTTCGTTCGTCGTCTGGTGCAGAGCGTCGACAGCTCCGGAGCTTTCCGAGGCGAACGGGATGAAGCCGGGGCCGAAATTACCTGCGCCGAGGAAGGCCGCGCCGAAGCCGCCATCAATGTCGCCGCGGCTTTCGATGGTCGCCTGTTCGTTGCCAAACACGTAGGTGACCTTGATCGCGTCGGTGAGGCCCTTTTCAAGCTTCAGCGTGACGCCGTGGCTGTCCTGCGTCAGGAAGTTGTCGCCGTCGAAATAGACCGTGTCACGGTCGAAGTTCGAGCCGACGCCATTGGAGCCAACATCAATGATATTGGCGCGGAAGAGGCGGGCGTCGCCATCATTGGAACGACCATGCACGTTGAGCAGGGCGGAGAAATCGGTGCCCGTTGGCGTGAACAGGATCTGGGCGCGTCCGGCCAGTTCCTTGAAGCCTTCGTAGCGGTCTTTCTCGCCCGTATAGGCGTTGTCCACATACGGGTCGCGCTCCTGATAGAGGCCAGACAGGCGCACCGACAGCTCATCCGTGAAGACGGGCAGGTTCACGGCGCCTTCTAGCTCGCGCGTGTTGTAGTTGCCATAGGAGACGCGGCCATAGCCCTCGAACTCATTGGTCGGCTTGGCGGAATCGAACTTGATGATGCCGCCGGGCGTGTTGCGGCCGAACAGCGTGCCCTGGGGCCCGCGCAGAACTTCGATACTGTCGAGGTCGAAGACGGGGAAGCCTTTCAGGATGGGGCTTTCATAGGGGACATCGTCATAGACGAGCGAAACAGGCTGGGAGGCGTTCAGATCGAAATCGGTGTTGCCGATGCCGCGGATATAGAAACGCGGGAAGGCGCGGCCGAACGAGCTTTCGGCAATGACGCTGGGCACGCGGGCCGATAGGAAGCGCACATCTGCGCCGGAGGACTTGAGAACATCCAGTTTTTCGTCAGCAATCGTCGTGATCGAGATCGGCACGTCCTGGATGTTTTCCTCGACCTTCTGGGCCGTCACGGTGACGGAGGGAAGGCGGGCTTCAGCATCCGTTTCCTGTGCGATGGCGGGTAGGCTTATGGCGATCAAGAGGCTCGACCCGAGAAGGAGCGAGCGGAGGGCAGGTCTGTATGTCATGGAAAGGCATCCTGAGTGGCATGGAAGACAGCCCGTCTTGGCGCGGGATCTTATGATGCAGGATGTCTCACGATTTATCCGTTCAGAGAATGACGTGTGTCACGGTTTTGACGGTTTTGCGTCTATAGGCTGACGCGTGTTGCTGCGCCGCAACATGAAGGCGGTTCTCTTGCAACGAGAGGTAAGTTTTTCTGATGCTGCGCGACGGGACGGCGTTCAGTTCCAAGGATTGAAGCGCGTCGGGGCCTTGGGTGGGGGAGGTGTTTCTTCCTGCTCGGGCTCTGGCTCGTAAGTGACTGGCTCTACCGTTTCGGCAGGCACTTCGAAGGCCTTTTCCTCGGGCCGCGAAGGCGCGGCGGACTCGGGCAGTGCTTCGGCCTGATCACTGAAAGTGAAAGGCGCGGATTCGGCTTCCGTGACGGGGTCCGAATAGGCAGGTGTATCCGGCCCGGCGCTGAATTCCGACAGGTCTATCTCGTCGGGCAGGTCGACGGTGCCGTCGATAACCATGCGCTTGCTTTCAGTCGCAGACGCCTCGGATGATGCGGAGGCATCCTGCTGGGGGCTGCCCGCACGCCCGGCGGCACCAAGGCCGAAGCCGGAGGACATGCCTGACAGGCTGAAGCGCTGGGGCTCAGGCTGGGCAACGGGCGCTTCAGTCGCGACGGGCGGGTCTTCAGGAAGCTCGACCTCAGGCGCGGCTGGGGTGATGGCGGCGGCATATTCCACATCGGGCGCGATGGTCTCATCTGCCTGAGAGGCAGGCTCTGGCGCAGCTTCAGGCTCTGTCGCCGCCGGGGCGGACGACATGTATTGCGACAGGCCGCCTGTGCCTGAACCGAAATAGCCGCTGCCGAAGGGGGAGGACATTGTCACCGCTGGCATGGGCGCCGGTTCTGGCTGGGGCTCGGGCTCGGGTTCTGGCTCAGGTTTGGACAGGACAGGTTCGAGCGCCGTCTCGATCACGGGGGCATTCTCATCCTCGGGCCAGAGGGGGGTTTCGGTTGCGAGGGGTTCGTATGCGGGTTCCGGCGCTGCGGCGAAGGCTGGCGTGTATTCAAAGGCTTCCGGTGCGTCTGGTGTGACCTCTTCGGGCGCATCCTCTGCCGCTTCCAGGTCGCTTTCCGGATCGGCCGTGGCGAGAGGCTCGGGTTCGGCGGGCGTTTCCGGTGCCGGTTCTGGCTCGGCATCCGCAAGCGTCTCGGTTTCCGGCTCTGACGCGATGAACGTTTCGGGCTCAGCCTCTGTCGTTACCGCCTCTTCGGCGGCCTCGTACTCGGGCTCTGGCTCAATCTCGGGTGCGGACTCAGCTTCAGGCTCGGGTGTCCGCACGCCGCCATTGACTTCCTCAGCCATGCTGGCGACGGCGCGGGCCATGTCTGTCTGGCCTTCAAGTTCCGGATAGGCTTCCGGGAAGGCATCGGTGTCGTCGCCCGGATCCTCAACCAGATCAGCAGGATCAAGGGCCGGTTCAGGCGCTTCCTCTGGCTCTGCATCAATGCTTTCCAGGCCTTTGAGGACCGTGTTGATGGCCTTTTCGGCCCCGCGTGCATGACGGTGGGCTTCGCGATAAAGCTCTGCCACGAAGCTGGCATAGGGGCGGCCGTCGCCGTCTGTTTCGTCAGCGAATTCCTCAGGCGTGCAGGACTCGATCTCCTTGCCGAGCGCGTCCGTGAGCAATACGGAATGCGGCTCTGGCGTCAGGACAACGCGGTAACCCTCGGTGTCGTGGGTGATCGTGCCGTCTTCGCCCTCGGACCAGGCGACGCGCTGCTTGCGCGTCATTTCGCTCAGCTTATCGATCAGCCGTTTTGTCGAAGGATGCAGCATTGTGCGTGGCCTTTCCCGATCTGTCCTGGATCAAGTCTACCCAATAGCGGCTGACAGGCGAACATTCAAACTGTGCTTCCCCGGTTCTGCATGAAATGTGGTTTATTCGGGCAGATTGGGACGCCGGAGTCGGGAAGGCAGGCAGGCGCTACGGGGCAGCGGCTGGCGCTGGGGGCAAGTATTTCATCTCCAGAAGCACCGCTTCTTCCTGGTAATCAGGCGCCGCATCGCTGAGTTTGCCATCGAAATCACCGCCGGCACCAAAGGCCCGGATGAAGCGGGGGTTTTCGGCGCTATCAGGGCAGATGAACAGGGCGTCCACGGGGTCGGTTTCAAGTTTACAAAGGCTGCGCGCCTCGGGGCTGAGCGCCTTAAGTTTCATCTGGCCCACCTTGCCGCCGTCCGGTCCGGCGACGTCTGTATTGCGGGTCACCACGGAGCCGACATTGCCGAGCGTCCAGTCAGGCTCGACCACATAGACGAGATGGCCTGCCTGGCCATCTGCCGGGAGAGTCTGGATCAGGAAGACCGGGTAGGCCTGTTCGCCGACATACGCGCGGTCCGTGAGGATTTCATGGCCGGGGAAGGCGGCTTTCATGGCGTCGAGCGTGAAAGGCGTGGGGCCTTTCAGGCCCATCGTGCCGTCCGGGCCGATGCCAGCGGGCAGGGGCGCGCCGCCAAACTCGGCCTTGCGCACTTCCGATTTCACGCGGGCGACATCCTTCAGGAAGTCCTTCACCGGCTCGCCACCAGCCACGGACAGATCCGTGCGGAAGGCGCGAATGACGCCGTCCGGCGAGATCAGCAGGTAGCTGGGCGTCCAGCTGATTTTCAGCTTTTCGCGGATGCTCATGTCCGTGTCGAGCACGGTCGGATAGCTATAGCCCTTCTCGGTGAAATAGGCCTCGACCGAGCCATACTTGCCGTAAAGTTCCTCAGGGGTGGTGCGGCTGGCGTTCGCCGGTACATGGATGGACAGGAAATAGAGGTCCGGATCCTGCTCGATCGCGGTCGCGAGCGCGGCCACATAGGGCGCATCGCGCATGCAGTCGCCGCACCAGATGCCCCAGACATCAATGACCATCCAGCGGTTGAGAACGGCAGAATCGAACGCCTGGCCGTTGGCCATTGTGGCGGTGAATTCAGGGAATTTCTCGCCGAGCAGGGCATAGCCATAGGGGCGGTTGTCGGCATCGCGCAGGACGCCATCGCCCTTGGTGTCGGTTGCCGTGGCGGGCGGGGGGACGTTTGCCGTGATGAAACTGGTCGCGGCCTCTTCCGGTGCGGCGGCCTTGTCAGGTGAGCAGGCGGCGAGCACCAGCACTGCAGCAGCGAGGATGATCTGTCGAAACATGGATGGAGCCCTCCGGGCGGGGACAGGTGGGTTCTGCACAGCCAAAGACATGATGGAATTGTGCGCCCTGTTGTGATGGCTGTTACGGTATCGGGCCGTGATCTAGTGTCCGACGGTAACATCAACAACTGATTGAGATGATGAGTTTTCGTAAACTCTGACGGCGGCGGAGTTACCCTGAGGAAGCGTCATACGTGCCGTGGGTGCGGATTAATCGGTCGAGCGCACAAGTGCATCAAAAGCGATCAATTGCTTTAAAGTGATGTCCTCTCACCCTTTTAAGGTTCATTGGATCGACCAGCAGACCAATCCTGATGACATCCAACGACGGATGAAAGCGGGAGAGTATCTATGAGATTAGTCAGTTTGCGACAGAGACGGCGCGTTTCGCTGGCGGCCTGTGTGCTATTGGGCGCTGCCAGCCTGGTCACATCGGCGAATGCACAGGAGGCCGGGGGCGAAAGCGAAGCGCGCCAAGAGACTGTTGTGGTGCAGGGGCGTCGCGTTTCGACCGCTGATACGGCCATTGGCCAAGACGAAGCCACCAATACCGTCGCGGTCACGCGGGATGAACTGCTTTCCGCGCCGGGCGGCATTTCAGGCCTGAAAATGCTCGAATCCCTGCCGGGGTTTAATGTGCAGACTGACGGTGCCCTCGGCCTTTATGAATTCGGCAACTCGGTGACGGTTCGCGCCTTTAACCTTCAGCAGATCGGCTTTGTGCTGGATGGCGTGCCCATGGGCCGCTCGGACGCTTTCGGCGGCAGCCCGATCTTCCGCTATGTTGACAATGAAAACCTCGGCTCGGTCGTGGCTTCGCCAGGTGCAGGCGATGTGTCCCTGCCAAGCTATGCCTCGCTTGGCCCGATCGTTTCCTACAATACGGTGGATACGTCAGACACGCCCGGTGGCATGCTGTCCTACACGATGGGCGACGACAATCTTGAGCGCAGTTTCATCAAGCTTGAGACCGGCAATATCAATGGCCTGTCCGCCTATATCAGCCGTTCAAAGACGGACAGCGACCTGTGGCGCGGTCCCGGCACGATCGACCGCGAGCATATCGAGGGCAAGATCAAGTATGAGTTCGACGAAGATACGTTCATCAAGTTCAGCTATGTCCATAACGACTTCAACGACTATGACTCCCCATCGGCTCCGGAATCTACGTTCGAGAACGACTATTATTACGGCTATGCTGCTTCCATACCTGAAACCGGCTGTATCAACCCGCTACCCGGCGTCTATGACTATAATGGCGACGGCGTTGCCGACAGTGCCGACTTCACGCCGATCTTCACGGGCGGAACGTGCACAAGCTATTATGAAGACCGGATCAACGTACGCGATGACTCGCTATACTCCCTGAACTTCCAGACCGACATCACACCAAACCTGATGTTCAAGGCGACGGCCTATCAGGAAGACAAGGACGGCTACGGCGTATCGCCGGACAGCTATTCAAACTCGCTGGGCATCTATAACCGGCAGGTCGCAGCAGGTCTCGATGTCGTGCATCCGCGCGGCGTACAGTACGGCCTCTCCGGTGTTGGCGGTACACGCAAGGGTGCCGTTGCCGGTCTCGAATGGGAAGTGGCCAATCACAAGGTTGAAGTCGGCGCCTGGTATGAAGACGAAGATTATAACCGTACCCAGCAGCGTCTGAACAAGACCAATGGCTCCGCCGACGGTGACGTGATCTGGGATGAAGTGGCCTACTATCGCCGCAAGTACACATCCAACCGCAAGACGACCCAGTTCTACCTGAAGGACACGATGAGCCTTCTGGAGGATCGTTTGAACCTCGAGGTTGGCGTTAAGACCCTGAGCGTGGACTACACCCTGAAAGGCTATCGCGATTACAATGACTATGAAGTCTTTGGGCCGCAGAGTGTTGGCGAAAAATATGAGGACAGTTTCCTGCCAATGATCGGCGCTGTGTATGACCTGAACGGTACGGATCAGGTCTTTGCGTCCTACTCTCAAAACTATGCCTTGCCGCGCGGCGCCGATGACATCTTCTCGATCGCGACAACGGATCCGACAACAGATCCGTTGCCAGCACCAGAAGGTGAGGAATCTGCAAACTATGAAGTGGGCTTCCGAACGAACCGTCCACAGTTCTACGGTTCGGCCGCCTTGTTCTTCACCTCGTTCGACAACCGCTTGGTGGCTGGCAGCGTAATTAATCCGGCAACGGCACAACCCGAAGCCTACTACACAAGCGCCGGCAAGACCGAAGCTTATGGCTTCGAACTCTCAGGCGTCTACAAGCCCGATGCCTTGGGCGGAAAGCTCTATTTCGACGGAAACCTGACTTACAATCACTCTGAACTCAAGGACGATACGGACACCAATTTTGACGGCGTCATTGACTATCTGTCCGGTACGATCTTGCCAGACAGTCCGGAATGGCTGGCTACGGGCGGTGTCACTTATGAACCAACTGAGTGGCTGGTGGCCAATGTTTCCGGCAAGTATACGGGCAAGCGCTACGCCCAGTTCAACGAAGGCTATGAGATGGAGGCCTTCACTGTTCTGAGCGGTTATCTTGATCTTGGCGGGCCGAATGACTTTGGCATTCCGGAAAATGTCAGCCTGCGGTTCAACGTGGACAACCTGCTCGATGAAGAAGTGCCGACCGCGTTTGTTTTTGCCGGTTCTGCTTTCTTCCGCCCACTCAACCCACGGACTTTCCAGGCGACCCTGACGGTTCGCTTCTAGGCTGCGACGACCACAGCTAAGCGAGGCCCCCGATTGAAAGATCGGGGGCCTTTATTTTGTCTAGAAATCGGCCTGGAGACGGAGGGTCGCGCCGGTGACCATGTCGTCAGTCACGCCAGCGCGGACGGCATCTGCGAAGGCGGGGTCGAGGCCGGAGGTGGATGTGCCGAGATTGGCGTCGGACTGGAAGATGCTGAGGCCGACGCGGGTCTTGGAGGTCGGATACCATGAGAGGCCGATAAGGGCCGTGCTCATCGCGCCGCCGTCAACGCCGGCATCTGTCAGGTCCAGCGTGTCATAGGCCGCCGAAACGGAGAGGGCGCCGAGGCCGCGTTCGGTGACGGGGTGGCTCACTTTCGGGCGGTCAAACTTGCCATCCTTGTAGGTGCGCTCGCCGCCGAAGAAATAGCCTGTTTCGAAGCCGCTGCCGGTGAAGTTGCCGGTGCCGCCAGCGGCGAGGTCTGACCGGACATCGGCATATTCCAGGCTGGCCCAGAATGGCCCGCGCAACACAGCGCCCTCCAGCCCGACCAGCGTGTCGCTTTCGGCAACGGAGCCGGTCGATATCATCCGGCCGGGCAGGTGGGCGAACGGGCGCTGGCGGTAGCGCAGCCTTGATTGCCTGTCGCCAATCTCGCGATAGCGCACCGAGGCGCCAAGGTGGACGAGCATGGCGTCTGTGTGAACGGGTGTGTAGGTGCCGCGCGCCGCAAGAGCGAGGCCTTCCTCGGACGGTGTGTCATTGAGATCGCCGCCAAAAGCACCGGCCATGAAGGTCCAGTCCTTGCCTTTCGTGTGAGCAGCGATGCCGACGCGGCGATCGAACTCGAAAGCATCGGTAAATTCGGCGCGCTCCGCAAAGGTCGTGAAGCGGCCGGATGTCTGTTCTTCCAGCGAGTTCGGCGTCTTGAACTGGCCGACGCGGATTTTCCAGGACGTGCCTTTTGGGGCGAAGTCGGCATAGGCATCGGTTGCGATGATTTCACCGCCTTCGTCGGTTTCAAGTTCGACCTTGAAACTGATGATGTCTGTCTTGCCCGAAACGGCGAGGCGGGCGCTCCGCAATTCGGTGCCGTCTATTTCAAAGTCAGCCGTATCGGCATCAGCCTTTGTATAGTCGTAGAGGATACGGCCGGAGAGTTTGAGGTCCCATGGCGCTTCAGCCGAGGCGGGCATCGCCGCACATAAAGCTGTCAGACCGAGCGCCGAGGCGCCGCAACAGATGTTGAACTTGCCCATTTCACGCCCTTGTCTGGATACTGAGCGTGGGCTTTAGGTTGGTTTCGTGACGGTTGCATCTCACTTGTGTGACGGATTTGTAAAATAGTCACATTAGATACATTAATTCGTATCCATGCGTTCGGACAAAAAAATGCCCCGGTCCGTGAGGACCAGGGCATTCCATTGCCGCATTAGCGGCTGAAGAAGAGAGCTTAGCTGTAGATCTCGAAGAGACCGGCTGCACCCATGCCGCCACCGATACACATGGAGACAACGCCCCACTTGGCGCCGCGGCGCTTGCCTTCGAGGAGGATGGAGCCGGTGCAGCGTGCGCCAGTCATGCCAAATGGGTGGCCGATCGAGATCGAGCCGCCGTTGACGTTGTATTTCTCGGGATCGATGCCGAGGCGGTCGCGGCTGTAGAGGCACTGCGAGGCGAAGGCTTCGTTCAGTTCCCAGAGATCGATATCATCGACCGTCAGGCCATGACGCTCAAGCAGGCGCGGGATGGCGAAGACAGGGCCGATGCCCATTTCGTCAGGATCGCAACCGGCAACATTGAAGCCGGCGAAACGGCCGAGTGGCTCGATACCGCGCTTGGCGGCTTCCTTGGCTTCCATGACGACGACGGCTGCAGCGCCATCGGACAGCTGTGATGCGTTACCGGCGGTGACGTACTTGCCTTCCTTGACGACCATGCCGCCGGAGAAGACAGGCTTCAGGCCAGCGAGCGTTTCATAGGTCGTGCCGGGGCGGTTGCACTCGTCCTTGTCGCAGACGACGTCCTGGTAGGACTCTTCGCCTGTTTCCTTGTTGAAGAGTTTCATCCGCGTTTTCAGCGGCGCGATCTCTTCGGCCATGTAGCCTTTTTTCTGGAATTCTGCGGTGCGGCGCTGGCTTTCAGCGGAGTACATGTCCTGGGACTCGCGGCTGACATTGTAGCGGTCTGCAACGATCTCGGCAGTTTCGATCATGGACATCCAGATGGCTGGCCATTTTTTCATCAGCTCTTCTTCTGTGTAGCGGAAGAGGTTCATGTGGCCCGAGCGGGACACCAGCGAGAGGCTTTCCACGCCGCCGCCGACCGTGACGGATGCGCCTTCATTGATGATCGTGTGCGAGGCGTTGGCGATGGCCTGAAGGCCCGACGAGCAGAAACGGTTGATCGTGGCGCCGGACGTCGTGGATGGGCAGCCTGCCCAGAGCGCCGCGTTGCGGGCAACGTTGTGACCGGTTGCGCCTTCGGGCTGGGCGGAGCCGAGGAACACGTCCTCAACGGCAGCGGCCTCGACGCCAGCGCGCTCAAGGGCGTGCTTGATGGCATGGCCGGCCATGGTGATGCCGTGGGTGTCATTGAGCGAGCCACGGCCGGTCTTGGCCATGCCCGTGCGGGCTGTCGAAACGATTACGGCTTCACGCATATGCTATTCCTCCGGGGATTTTTGCAGTGATATTACGATGTTGCGGCGCACAGTAACGGGCTGACGCCGCTGGCGCCAGCCTTCCCTTAACGTCAGCGTCAGGAAATCGCAGTGTCAGGCAGGCGTTTTCGCCTTGGGAGCGCTGGCCCGGACAGTTTCATCCACATAGGGTTCGAACTTGGCAAAGTTTGCCACGAACATGTCGGCCAGCTTGGCGGCCTGCTTGTCATAGGCGGCCGTATCGGCCCAGGTCGAACGCGGATTGAGGATTTTCGTATCCACACCCGGCACAGCCTCAGGCACCATGAAGCCGAACGTGTCATCCTTGCGGAACTTCACATTGTTCAGCGAACCATCAAGTGCGGCGTTAAGCAGGGCGCGCGTTGCCTTGATCGGCATGCGGTTGCCCTGGCCATAGGGGCCGCCTGTCCAGCCGGTGGAAACCAGCCAGCAGTCGACGTCATACTTGCCGATCAGATCGCGCAGCAGGTTGCCATATTCGGACGGGTGACGCGGCATGAAGGGGCCACCGAAGCAGGTGGAGAACGTGGCGGTTGGTTCGGTCACGCCTTTCTCTGTGCCGGCAACCTTGGCGGTGTAACCGGAGAGAAAGTGATACATGGCCTGGGCGGGTGTCAGCTTGGCGATCGGCGGCATTACGCCAAAAGCATCAGCCGTCAGCATGATGAGGTTTTTCGGCTGGCCGCAACGGCCTGATTCCGACGCGTTCGGAATGGCTGAAATCGGGTAGGCGCCGCGCGAGTTTTCAGCCAGCGTGGCATCGTCAAGATCAAGCTCGCGTGTGTCGGGATCCATCACGACGTTTTCGAGGACCGTGCCCCACTGCTTTGTCGTTGCGAAGATTTCGGGCTCGGCTTCAGCCGACAGCTTGATCATCTTGGCGTAGCAGCCGCCTTCGAAGTTGAAGAGACCGTTCTCGGACCAGCCATGCTCATCGTCGCCAATCAGGATGCGCGAGGCATCTGCCGAGAGCGTCGTCTTGCCGGTGCCGGAAAGGCCGAAGAAGATGGCCGCGTCATCCTTGTCGGATGTGTTGACCGAGCAGTGCATCGGCATGACGCCCTGAGTCGGCAGGTAATAGTTGAGGGCTGTGAAGACGGACTTCTTCGTTTCGCCCGCATAGGACGTGCCGCCGATGAGAACCATGCGCTTGGCAAAGTTCACCGCGATGACGGTTTCAGACCGGGTGCCGTGGCGCGCCGGATCGGCGCGGAAGGTCGGGCAGTTGATGATCGTGAATTCGGACTTGAAGTTCGCATACTCTGCATCAGTCGGCACACGGAGCAGGTGGCGAATGAACAGCGAATGCCAGGCAAGCTCATTGATGACCGTGACAGGCAGGCGGTGGTCAAGGTCGGCGCCGCCGAAGAGTTCCTGTGCGTAGATATCCTGGCCCGCGAGATGGGTTTTGAAATCTTCGAGCAGGACATCGAAATGCTCTGGCGTCATGGAGGCATTATTGTCCCACCAGACGGTATTTTCCGTCGTGGCGTCGCGAACCGTGAACTTGTCCTTCGCGGAGCGCCCTGTGTGCTGGCCCGTTTCGACAACGAGTGCGCCGCCGCTGGCGACGCGCGCCTCGCCATTGGCAAGAGATGTTTCGTACAGTCGCGCCTCTTTCCAGTTCTTGCGGAGAGATTGGGGGCGTACGCCCAGCTCGGCGAGAATTGCTACTTGATCGCTCATTGTTTCCTCGGACTTTGACTTCGGCTCTGTGGCAAAATGATTGGGCCAGTGTTGGCCCGTACCAAAAATCTGCAACATTCATGCCTGCCCGCAGGAGGATTTGAAACAGTTATAGCGCTAACATAACTGCAACTGGTCCATTTTGCCCCACGTCGCATGGAGCTTTAGGGATGGTAACCGGTTACCCTGTTTCATTTTAGGGTTGGTATTTGAAAGCCCAGCTGACCGTCACGACCGAGTCGTCGCTGAAGCCGGTCACGGGAACATCCCATGGCTCGGCATATTCAAGACCGAGTGTTGCATAGTCCTTGTAACCGATACGGGCGCCAATGCCCGCTGATCCGAGATTGAAGTCACGGGACATGGATCGCGGGAGGCTGAGGTTGCCTTCGCCATAATCGGCGAACAGGTAGAGTTCGCTCTTGGCGAAGTCGCCTTCAGAGATCGGGCGCCATGCTGGCTCGAAAACGGCCTCATAACCCTTGTCGAAACTGATGACGCCATTGTCGAAGCCGCGTCCATATTCAATGCCGCCATACATGAGGCGCTCGTTGGCAGGCAATATATCGTCAGTCCACTGGCCAGAGGCACGCAGGCGGAGGAACAGGTTCTTCGACAGTTTCTGGACGACACCGGCGGTCGCGCTGATCTTGTTGAAGCCGGTCTCTGCGCCCACGACGGCGGATTCGGCATTTTCCAGATCCAGCCCTCGCGCATAGGTAAGGCTGCCATTGATCGAGCGATTTTCCTGGATGAGGCCAGCGCGAATGCCAAACCGCGCGGCGTCGACCCGCTCATTGGCAAAGACTGACCCCAGCGCGCTGTTGCGGCTTTCGGTGTGATCCACGACGGCGGAGAGCGCGACTTCGCGGTGGAAATCGAGCAGGAGGGGGTAGCTCAGGCCGGCCGAGAAGAAGGTTGCGCTGCCATCAATCGGAACAGATGAGGGATGGGTAGCCTGGTAGACAGCTGCGACATCGAGCTTGAGTCCGTTGGCGCCAATGGGCGTGGCATATTGCAGGCTGGCGGTCTGCGACTGCTGGCCATCCGGCGTTGCGGCGAGGCGGCCGCGCAGCACGTCGCCCTCGCGCAGGAGACTGTAGCCGAATGCACTTGCATTGATCCGTCCGGAATTGACGATGCGCGACTCCCGGCTGTCATAGCCGACAGCGAAACCGTTCTTCTTTTCCTCGACATCCAGGATGAGATTGATGGCGCCCGGTTCCGGCGCCATTTGCAGGCGCGGTGTGACCTTGGTGCCTTCGGCGCGCCGGGCAAGGGAAACGCCGCGCTCATAAGTGGCGCGCGTTGCGGGTGTCTCGTCGAGAATGGGTTCGAGGTAGCCGCGCAGGCGCGGCGCCACGATCTGTTCGCCGGAGCGGACTGCCACGATGTCGGCAACCCGGCCTTCCGCGATGAAGACATCGACAACGCCGCCGGACAGATCCTGTTGCGGGATGGCGATCGTAAAGAGGGCGACGTCGGATTTCGAATAGGCGGCCGTCATGGCGGCGGCTAATTGCTTGAGTGTTTCCGTATTGGCGGGCTGGCCGAGAAAGGCCTCGGTCGCCTTGGCGACGCGGGCAGGCACTTCGGCGCCCTTGAATTGTATGCCCGCAATCGGGGTCGTCTCGTTGGCGTCCGAAGCGACGCTCGTGACAGCATGCTCTATGTCGGGGGCAGTGCGGGGGACGCTGAGGCCCTCCTTGGCGTGCCCTGGATCCAGTCGGTCATCGGGCGGCTGTGTGGGCTCTCCCGAATGCGCCAGACTTGAAGAGGAGAGAAGCACCGCACCAAGTAGCCATGGTTTTACTGCTTGCATACGATGCTTCATGATTGCCTCTTCTGTCTTCAGTGTCTGGGGGAGTCGGGCTGACTAGTTCCGTCCCAAGCCACCGAGCAGGCCTGAGACTGCTGAGCCAACGGCCGTGTCGGCCGGATCGGCTGGTGCCAGGTCACCCGACAGGACATCGCCAACCGTCGTCGTCAGGGTTTCGCCAACCGTATCTGTCAGGCCGACATCCAGCGCGCCTGTATCCAGCGTGCTTGTGAGGTCCGACGTATCAGCCACGTCGTTCAGGCCCGCTGTGACCGGACCGAGATCCAAGCTTGCGAGTTCGCCGACTGAGACGCCGGTATCGCTCGAGGTCGCCAGATCGACATTGAGCAGCGTATTATTGCTGGCCACACCGACTTCGGCGAGCGAGCCGCTGGTCTGGTCAGGGGAAAGGGCGCTCACGCCCAGAACGGACGTGCCAGAAGAGTCGCCAAGGGCCGTGCCGCCACCGACGCTGGCCGTCAGGATCGGCGCCACGGATGACGTCAGCCCATCGACAAGTGGTGCGCCATCGGTACCGAATGAATCGAGAGTCATGCCGACATTGCTGACGGTTTCCGTAACAGGAGAGGTGACTGTCGAGAGCGTGCCGGTCTGGTCGACCTGATCGACCACTTCGTCGAGGCCACCGCCCAGCGACGCGATCACAGTGCCGGCGCCGGCGGATGTTTCCGACACAACCGGAATGGATGTGGACGGGTCGCCAAGGTTGGCGAACAGGCCAGTTCCAGCGACGCCTTCCGCGCCGACAAGCCCGCCTGTTGCGATCATGCCTGTGTCACCAAGTGCAAAGTTGCCGCCTGGCTCGCCGGCCGGGCCTTGAGGGCCGACCATGCCTGGCATGCCTTCGGCACCTGTCGCGCCTGTTGCACCGGTTGCGCCAACTGCGCCTTTTGCGCCGGTGGCTCCTTTGCTGCCGGTTGCTCCGGTCTCGCCGACTTTGCCTGCCGGGCCTGCGACGCCTTGCGGGCCTGTTTTGCCGACGCTGGCGTAGCGTGTGTTACCCGATGAGTTGCATGCTGTTAGCGCCAGGATCGTTCCCAGGGCTGCGACTGTGATTTTCAAGTTGGGCATTGAGTACTCCTCCGTTATCCGGATCAACCTGACGGGGGATATCTTCGATCCCTCTCCCAGGTCCGGTAAATCTAATTGTCGGAGAATATTCTTTCAGAAGCTTGTTTTGAGTATAATATATTGAATAGAATAAGTTAACCAAAGCGGGCGAAGCCTTCCCCAAGGGGAGGTTGCGGGGTCTAGTGCGTTGAATTTACGGGGGGCTGCGGTGCCCTTATTGCTAGAAATTGCTATCCGCGCAGGCTATCCAGAACGCTATCGCGCCACGAGGCGGGTAAAATGTATAGCATCCACGCTGCAGCTTCATAATGGGCGCGCTTCCAGATGTCGACCGGATTTAGGCTCGATTTAGCACACGCGGAACGTGCAGGCGGGCCACCATGCGCGACGGAGTGGTAGATTGTTTTTGCACGCATAAGGTGCATGCAATTGGATACAAACACAAGTTGCCGCGCGCCCGTGAGGCCAGGCTGGCCACTCAGGTTCTCCAGCCCCGAGATCGTATCGCGCGAGGTAACATCCGCTGAAATGCGCCCGCCATAGCCCGATTTGCGGATCGCGCTGAGGGCCATTTCCTGGCTGCCGACGATGCCGTCCTGTGGTCGGTGGCCACCGACCATGATCAGCCGGTCGACCTTGCCGGCTTGCAGAAGGGCAATGCCCTTGTCGATACGGGCGGCGGCTTCGCGGGGCGAACCCGAATAGAAGACCACGCCTGCGCCGTCTGAAATCTGGCTGGTCTGGTCGACGAAACGCGTCAGTCCGAAAAAAAGCAGCGTGGCAAGCACATCTGCCAACAGAAGACGGATCAGCAGGATTCGCAGTTTTTTCATGCCCGAATCTTAGCAGGTTTCGGACCGTGCGCGAGGCTTCAGGTGCGCATCAAAGCGCGTTCACGAGGGCCTTTGTTGGTGTCGTAATGGCGGCTGGCAAGGCGTCGAGACTATACCAGCCAAAACCACCATGTTTTGCAGGCTCCATCAGGCGCGGCTCGCCTGAAACGAGCCGCGCGAAGAAGATGGGCGATACCCAGTGGCGCCCGTCGCCCGCGTCAATGATCTCGGAAATGCACGCGAGTTTTCCGACCTCGATTTCGATTCCAAGCTCTTCGGCGATCTCCCGGCGGGCCGTTTCGCGCGCCGGCTCGCCGAAATCGATCTTGCCGCCCGGCAGACCCCACGCCCCGGCTTCCGGCTCGGTCAGCCGCTGGATCAGAAGGAGGCGCCCGTTATCGTCAAATATGGCTGCGCCGCAGCCAGCTTCCGGCCCCGGCTTCATCAGAGTTCACCAAATTGTTTCAGCGCTGCCAGCGCGATCGGTTCGCCCCATTCCTGAACGAAGTGGCCGCCATCCGCCACGATCATGGGGGCAGGGCAGCCACGAATGGTCTTGCGCAGCTGTTCCATGGGGCCTGTGCCGAGCACGGGGTCTTGCGCGCCAATCGCCATGAAGCTGTCGCCGGACCATTTGTTTGTCCACCATGCGGCAGCGCGTTTCGAAATTTCGACGCCGTCCATACCCGGTGACGTCATGACAAGCTCGGGGAAGCGACGCACGCCGGCCTTGTAGCTGGCATCCGGAAAAGGGGCGCCATACGCGGCGGCCTCGGCATCGGACAAAATGGGTGTGCCCCGCTTCATCAGCGCGGCGACATCCACGTCTGGCTGGGTGCGCATGAAGGCCTTCCAGTTGTCGAAGCCCTCGCTGGGCGACTGGCCAATCGCGATCGTCGTGTTCATGACGATAAGGCGCTCGAAGCGCTGCGGCATGTCCATGGGCAGCGTGAGGCCAAGGAGGCCACCCCAGTCCTGGCAGACAAGTGTCACGTTCTTGAGGTTGAGGCGTTCTATCAGGGCAAGCATCATCTCGCGGTGAAAGGTGAACGTGTAGACAGTGTCGTCGACGGGTTTGTCGGAGCGCCCGAAACCGAGCCAGTCCGGTGCGATGACGCGCGCGCCGCTGTCGAGGAAGACGGGGATCATCTTGCGATAGAGATAGGCCCATGAGGGTTCGCCGTGCAGGCAGAGGTAAGTGCGCACAGCATCCTGGGGACCTTCATCGAGATAATGGACGCGCAGGCCCTCATAGCCCGTCAGGTCATCGACATAATGGGGCGCGAAATCATAGCCGGGCAGGTTTTCGAACCGTTCATCAGGCGTGCGTCTGGCTTCTATGGGCATAGCGCTGCCTCCGTTTTGGGTTTGCAGTCCATCATGCGTTAGGCCTTGGGGAATGCCAACAGTCAGCCCTTCGTAAAACCCCGCATATTGGTGCCCGCGGAATATGTTAGCATGGGATGCGTCCAGACGGACGCTACTGTGCCGGCAGACCCGGACAAATTGCGGAGCCTGCCATGTCATACACAATCAACCGGACCATTTCGGGGACGAGCTTTGATGCCGTCGATCAGCGCACGCGCAAAGCGCTTGCCGACAAGGGCTTTGGAGTTCTGACAGAGATTGATGTCAGCGCCACGATGAAGAAAAAGCTGGGTGCCGACATGTTGCCGTACCTCATCCTGGGGGCCTGCAATCCGGACATGGCGTATAAGGCGATCAGCATGGAGCCGCGTGTCGGCGCGATGCTCCCCTGTAATGTGATCCTCAGGCAGGTGGGGGATGGTGTCGAAGTCAGCGCGGTTGATCCCGTTGCATCGATGCAATCGATCGACAATGATGCGCTCAAGCACGTAGCGGGGGAGGTACGCGATCTGCTCGCAGATGCGATTGCGGCCATATAAATAGCTGGAGGGTGTTTGAATGGCGAAAGTGATTGGCCTGGGAGGGCTGTTCTTTCTTTGCAAGGATGCGGAGGCGACGCGGGCCTGGTATGCCCGGGTGCTGGGCATTAAGATCGAGGAATTTGGTGGCAGCATGTTCAGCCATGCGGCATCGGCCAGCATGTTTCCGCGGGGGGCTCAGACCGTCTGGTCGCCGTTCAAGGGCGACAGCGATTATTTCAAGCCGTCAGACAGTGACTTCATGATGAACCTGATGGTCGACGACATGCCGGGCATGATCGCCCGTCTTGAGTCGGAAGGTGTCGCGCTGGAGGGCGAGCCCCTGAACGAGCCCTATGGCCACTTTGTCTGGATCATGGATCCTGATGGCCGGAAGGTGGAGCTATGGCAGCCGGTTGAGCCGCCGGCCGAATAGCACGCACGAAAAAGCGGCCGCCACGGTTGTCCAGTGGCGGCCCGAGGAGAGTCTCTTGATGTCGAGAGAGCCTTAGCTCTTGGCCGAGGCCTTGCAGGCTTCGATCTCGTCAGCCGTCAGCTCGGAGCTGTCGTTGCGCAGGGCTGTGACGACGCCGACTTCCTTGGCGATTTTCTTGCAGATGCGGACGGAAGCCTTTTTGCGGTCGAGGTCGCCGACGCAGGTTGTGCCTTCGCATGTCCAGACAACGCTCTCGGCGATGACATGCTTTTCGGCGACAGGCTGCTCCGTTTCGAAAACGAAGTTTGCGGCGAAAGCGGGAGCGGTGAGCGCCAGAGCGGCGGCGCCAAGAATTGCAGAACGGAGCATGGGAGGCTGCCTTTGTTCGGGGTTATGATGGGTGCGTGCAACGCGGTGGATAAGGGGAGTCTTCCCTTCCGTTTAATGACTATCAAACGCTGAATAATTCGTCAAGCGTTCAGAAGGCAGAATTTTGGCGTGTCCCGAGGGAAGCAAAGGGGTGGGCAGGTTGCCCCTACGACACAAATTGCTCCTGCCTGCGGCTGAGTTAGAGTGACCCAAAGAACAAGGCCGCGCGCCAGGGAGAGATATATAATGGACTTCAGCATTCCGCAGGATATCGCCGACTATCTGGTCGTTCTCGACCAGTTCATCGAAGACACGATCAAACCGCTGGAGCAGAAGGACGACAATATCCGTTTCTTCGACCATCGCCGCGAATGGGCCCGCACGGATTTCGAGAATCAGGGCCTGCCGCGCAAGGAATGGGAAGCGCTGCTGGGCGAGGCGAGACGCCTTGCTGACGAAGCAGGACACCTGCGCTACGGCCTGCCGAAGGAATATGGCGGCCAGAACGGGTCGAACCTGGCCATGGCGATCATTCGTGAGCATCTCGCCCGCAAGGGGCTTGGCCTGCACAATGACCTGCAGAACGAGCATTCCATCGTTGGCAACATGCCGCAGATTCTGATGCTGCGCGACTTTGCCCGCGAAGACCAGAAACACCTCGCGACGGCCGCCCTTGAGGGCAAGTTCCGTGCGACATTCGGCCTGACCGAGCCAAACCACGGCTCTGACGCAACGCACATGGAAACACGCGCCGTGCGTCACAAGAAAGACGGCAAGGATGGCTGGCTGATCAATGGCGAGAAGATGTGGATTACCGGCATGCACCATGCCAGCCACATGATGTGTTTTGCCCGTACCAGCGGCGAGGACGGCGACGCACGCGGCATTACCTGCCTGCTCGTGCCGGCCGATGATCCGGGCATCGAGATCATCGAATACATGTGGACATTCAACATGCCCACCGATCACCCCCGCCTCACGATCAAGGACGTTTGGGTGCCCGAGAGCGCCGTGTTTGGCCCGCCGGAAGGCGGCCTCGCACTGGCTCAGCACTTTGTACACGAAAACCGTATCCGTCAGGCGGCCAGCTCGGTCGGCGCGGCGATGTTCTGCATCGATGCGTCCATCGACTATGCCAATACGCGTGCGCCGTTCGGCAAGAAACTATCGACCAATCAGGCCATCCAGTTCCCGATCGTGGAACTCATGTCGGAAGCCGAGATGCTTCGCCTGCTGATCTTCAAGACGGCGTGGGAAATGGACCAGATGTCCAAGCCCGAAGTTGCGATCAAGCTGTCGGACAAGGTGTCGATGTGCAACTATCGGGCAAACCGGCTCTGCTGCAACGCGGCCGACCGCGCGATGCAGATCCATGGCGGCATGGGCTATTCGCGCCACACGCCATTCGAGCACATCTATCGCCACCACCGCCGTTATCGCATCACTGAGGGTTCGGAAGAGATCCAGATGCGCAAGGTCGCCGGCCACATCTTCGGCTTCATGGGCGCGCAAAAGCACGGCCAGCCCAAAGGCGAAAAAGACGCCAAGGGCAAAAGCACCGAACCAACGGATTTTGCGGTTCGGTAGGACTGTGAGCAGTGGGCGGGGTGCAAATCTCGCCCAACGCACGAAGGGTTAATTTCGCGGTAACCATCTTCGCGCACCTCTGGTTTGTAGCATCAACAAACCTGAGGTGAGCGACATGTCCCTGCTGGAACGGGTTATCCGGGCGCACCGCTGTACGTCGACACATCACCATATCGCGTTCAATGCGCTGGACCTGATCGAGGGCGATGATGCCGAGCGCTGGAAGTCGCTCTTCCTGGTGCATCACGAGCACTTGCTGAAGGGCGCGAAAGCGCCCGACACGACATTCAAGGATTTCCGCAATCACGTCCTGCACATTTCCGAAGGGGAATGGGGCGGTGCGCGTGACAAGGCGACCGAGTGGTACGCCACAGCCGTCGACTTGCTGGCGCGCAAGAAGTGGAGCGAGGCCGCTTATGCTCTGGGCGTGCTGAGCCATTATTATGCCGACCCGCTGCAGCCTTTCCACACGGGCCAGACCGAGGAAGAGGGCGCCATCCACCGCGCGGTGGAATGGAGCATTGCCAAGTCTCAGGCCGAGATTGCCTTCCGGATTGATACGCTTGGCTATCCTGAGATTGATGTGCCGGAGGGCGTTGGCTTCGTGTCCGACATGGTGCGCGCCGGAGCAGAGCGCTCGCACCCGCACTACCATACCTTCATCGACCACTATGACCTTGATGTCGGCGTGAAGGATCCACCGGCTGGCCTCGACGAAACCATGCTGGAAATCGTGGCTGACCTTGTGGCCTATGCAACCGCGGGCATGGCCGTGCTGTTGTCGCGCGCCATTGCCGAGGCTGCCGTGGCGCCGCCGAAGGTGAACCTCACCATTCAGGGCTATATCGAGACGCTGGATATTCCGCTGCGCATGATCTCGAAGAAGCTGGCCGATGCGGGTGACCGCCGCCAGGTTGAGCGCATGTACGCCGAATTCCAGAAGACCGGCAAAGTGGTGAAAACCCTGCCGGACGATGACAAGGCCATCCGCAAGCTGCACGCGAAACAGGTGTTGCGCGTACCGCTGAAACAGCTCGACGCGCAGGAACTGGCGCCGCTCGGCAGCGCGGTGAAGAAGGCGCCTGTCGAAGCACCGAAAGCGGAAGCACCCTCGCCGAAACCTGTTGCCAAGCCTGAGCCCAAGCCGAAGCCGACCCCTGCGCCCGTTGCGAAGGCGGAGCCGAAGCCAGCGCCCAAACCGGAAGCCGTCAAGGAAACACCTAAGCCAGTAACAGCGCCAGCGCCCCAGCCTAAGCCAGAGCCCATTACGGAAACGGTCGCGGAGGCTGCGCCTGAACCGGCAACGGTGACGGAGATTGGCGGACGTGGCCGTCTGACGCGCGAGTCCTCTGTCGTGGATGCCCCTTCGATCGGTCGGAAAACCGCCAAGCGTCTCGGGCGGGCCGGCATCACCACCGTCGGCGATCTGCTGGACTGTGATCCGGAGGAAACCGCCGGCCTGCTCGCCGTGCAGCATATTGATGCCGATACGCTGATCGACTGGCAGGACCAGACGCGGCTGATGATGGATGTGCCGGGCCTGCGGGTTCATGATGCGCAGATCCTCGTGGGGGCGGGTATCCGCACGTCGGCTGAACTGGCCTCTGCCTCGGCGCGGGATGTGTTCCTCGCGTCCATGGACTTCCTGACATCGCCTCAGGGCGAGCGGGTGCTGTGGGAAGATGCCAATTTCGAGGAAGACGAAGTCGAAGGCTGGATCAGCATGGCGCAGGCCAGCGCCGCCTGATCAAAGGCCGCGTGGATTGAGGCCGGCGGCGCGATAGATCGCGTCGATGACCGCCATGTTGCCGACGGCATCCTGTCCGCTTGTCAGGGGCGCGGCGCGCCCAGCCATCACATCCATCACATGGGCAAGCTGGTGGTCATAAGTGGCCTGTCCGTCGACCGTGAAGGTCTCGGCCTTCCCCTTGATCGTGGTCGTGATGCTGTGGCCGCGATGGGGATGGATCGGGTTCATGATCTCGAGGCGGCCGTCTGATCCTTCGACTTTGATCCAGGCATCGAAGGGCGTGTCCGGCGCCATGCTGGTATGGATCGATGCCGTCTCCCCGCCGGGGAAGGCGAGTTCAGCGGCCATTGTCAGGTCGACTCCGGGATGATCGCAGTGGGCCGCGGCAGATACGATGGTTGGCTCCGCGCCGATAAGGGTGCGCACAGCGTGGATCGGGTAGCAGCCGAGATCCATGAGCGCGCCGCCGCCGACGGCCAATGTGTGGCGCAGTTCGCCGGGACGGTAGGGGATGGTCACGTCAAAGGCGGCTTCGATGCGGCGTACGATACCGAGCTCTCCGCTGCGGACAATATCCATCACGCGCTGGAAGGCGGGGTGGAAGCGATAGTGGAACGCCTCAATCAGCGGACGGCCGGAGCGCGCTGAGGCCTCGACCATTTGGGCGGCTTCGCCGGCGTTCATGGCAAAGGGCTTCTCGCACAGCACGGCCTTTCCGGCCTCCAGCGCAGCAACGGTCAGGTCGGCATGGCGGTGTGGGGGCAGGGCGTTGTAGACGAGGTCGATATCGTCGCGCGCGAGCAGGGCTTCGTAGGAGTCTGCGACATGCGGGATGCCTTGTTCGTCGGCATAGGCCTGCGCGCGTTGGGCGTCGCGGGCGGCCACGGCCACGACTTCGCAGTCGGTGCGTGTGCTGGCCGGTTGGATGACTGCTTTGGGTGCAATTTTCGCTGCGCCGAGAATGCCGATCCTGATCATGTGACGTGCCTTGTTTTCATGAGACCTTCGCGCGGCCTGTGGACAGGGCGTAAACAAATGCGAGCCCGTTGTTTACCCCGTCCTAACAGCGCTTAACGGACTCTGGCAAATCAGTTGGAATGTGGGCCACCGCGTAAAGGAAACGGAAAGCATGTGGGAGGTTAATGGGGGTTCCGAAGCCATTAATCCTAGGAGTGCCACGCTAATGCTGAATGTTCTCATTGCGCACATCGCTACAATCAATGGACTCTCGGAACCTACCGCAACTAAGGCGCTGGGGATTGTATTGAATTCAGCTGAGCGACAGGCTTCCCCCTTCGCACCGGCGATGTTCAAGGCCATCCCCGGCGCTCGTGCGCTTGCCGCCCGCACAGGGTCGGAGTTCGGCGCGGCTACCGGCATTATCGCTCGCCTGATCGAGCAGACACCCGGCGGCAAGCGCGTTGTCGCGCAGACCATGATCGGCTCGCTTCACAAGATCGGGCTGGACCACAAGGCCATTGGCCATCTTCTGCCGTCGATTTCGGCCTTCATGGAAGAGCATTACGAGATGACCGACTTCGGCCATCTGGGCGACCTCATCGGGCATGACCTGGACGCCGAACTCAAGGCTGCAAAAGCCGCCTGATTTCTGCAGGTTTTACAGATGCTTCCAAACAAGGCCGCCCCCAAAAGGGCGGCCTTTTTTGATTCCGGCTGATCTGTTTCCGCGTGCCTTGCGTAACCAAGACAGGCTGCGATGACTGATACTTGGAGCCCTCCCGCTCGGTCGTGCGCCGGAAGAGCCAGCCCGCTGCCCCTTTCCAGGCGGGACTGGCTCTTTTCTTTCGCGTGATGTGTCGCTAGAGCGTGACCAGCCCTGCTGATCGAGGAACAGACATGCGAACACTGAACGGACTGCGCGCGGACGAGCGGTTTGCGCTCGACCTGATGGCCGCCATCCGCGCCGATGCCGAGACTGTCTGTGCACCGGACGCTGTGGAACTCGTCTCGGTTACCATCGACGTGACCGGCGCCGATGTAACCGGCGAGCCAGTGTTCAAGGCCCGCGTTGACCGCAAGACGCGAACCGTGCTGTTCACAGGCGGTGCGGCATCCTGCGGCGACACGGTCGTGATGACGGCGACGGCAGTTTACCGGATCGTCTCGGCCTAGGCCTACATCGGCGTATCGCGCAGCTTCAGCAGGTCCGGATAGTCCGGCTCGCGCTTTTCCGCGCGTGCGGCGAAGGCTTCCTGCATGTGTGACGGTGGCAGCATCGCGGCATTCCAGACACCGATATAATCAAGCGTGTCGGCCGTATTGTGGTCGCGGGCGTAATTGATCAGTGTCTTGCAGCCGGTGACCGTCAGCGGGTCTTTCGAGGCGATTTCCTTGGCCGTGGCGAGCGCATGCGCAATGCAGGCTTCGTGCGTATCGAACACATCATTCACCAGGCCGATCTCCTTGGCCGTGGCGGAATCAATGCGGCGGCCCGTATAGGCCATTTCCTTGACCCAGCCTTCGGGGATGTAGCGCTGCAGGCGTGGGAAGGTGCCGACATCAGCGGTCATGGCGATATTGGTTTCCATGATCGTGAAGAAGGCATCCTTCGTGCACCAGCGAATGTCGCCGGCGGAGATCATGTCGATGGCGCCGCCGATGACGCCGCCATGGAGGGCGAAGAGAACCGGCACGCGTGCCTCTTCCAGTACGTTGAAGCTGGACTGGATCTGGCGGATGTTGGAGCGGAAGGCCTCAGCCGCCACATACCGATCAACCTTGCCGCCGCCATCGCCTGCACCAAACACGGCGAGGTCCATGCCGGCGGAGAAATGCTTGCCTGTCGACGAAATGACGATGCAGCGGGCGCGCACGTTCATGTCGATATCGCGAACGATGGCGGGCAGTTCGTTCCAGAACGCCTTGTTCATCGTGTTCATCGCCTCGGGGCGGCTCATCTGGATATGAGCGACCTTGTCCTCAATCGTGACAGTGAAGGCTTCATAGGTTTTCTGCAGCATGGGGCGTCTCCTCGATTTCGCTGGAGACTAGCACGGGTCAGGCAACAGGCCAGATGTGACGCTGCGGGAGCATTGGAATTATATAATCCAATATAAAGTAGTCTATTATTAGAGAAGATGATTTTCACGGCCTCTACTTTTGGCCGCGTAAGTATTGATGACATGTATTTCAAATATAGCCATTACGAGGCTAGAGCTAAATTTTGATGAACTGCTCAAATAGGGTCGCATTTATTCAATTGTGAAAATGAAATTCCAATATTTATAATAACGTCAAGCTGCGTCATTGGATTCGGGTATAGGGCTTCAGGACAATGTCCTTGTTGACGATGATGCTGAGACGCCATCCAGGCCGGATGGTTATCGTCGGCTGGACGTGGAGATTACGGCGAACGACATCCTGACCGGCCTCGTTCGACCCACTCTGCGCGGACCGCCGAAGAGCGCGCGAAATGTCCCCCTCATCATCACTGCCGAGCTCGGAGCCGACACCGAGCAGCGTCGAGAGCGCAACGCCTTGTAGCAGTCGCCAAGAATGATAGTCGACCTTGTCTTCGAGGCCAGCATAGCCGCGAGCATCAACACCAGCTAGATTTTCGATACGGATCGAGGTTCCGTCAGGCATGATGATACGCGTCCAAACAAGCAGGGCGCGAGACTGGCCGAACGCGATGACGCTGTCATAGCGCCCGATGACACGCGCCCCCTGCGGCACAAGCATGGTTTCGCCGCTCACTGTGTCATAGACCGGGCTCGTCACTTGCGCGATGACCTGGCCCGGTAGGTCGGAGTTCACCCCAGTGAGCAGGGTTGCAGGGATCACCGTCCCCGCCATCAGCTGCCAGGGCGAGATGGGTGTTTCGAGCTGATGCGGATTGTAGATCGACATGTCATTCGGCTGGCTGAGAAAATCCAGCTTCCGTTCCTGCCGGTTCGGATCTTCGCTGAGCGATGCGCCAAACACACCGGAGGCGCTACTCGCGAACGCTGACACGTCCGGCAGTTGTAGTGCGGGACGCTTTTCGTCTGCAGTATCAGACACTGGCGATAGTCCTAATTCACGCACGCCAATGGAGAAAAACACACCGCTAGCCCTAGCTGCATCGGACATGGCCGCTTCACGCGCCGCCAGTTCCTCTTCACGCATCTGGCGGGCCGTATCCACTTCTGTCGGGGGCGTAGCATTATAGGCCTCATCAAACCCCATCCGCCCTTCACGCCGGGCTTTCAGGATGGGGCCACCAAGATCGCCTGGCAGCGGTGGCCCGAGTTCTGGCGCCTCGGGCTTTACGTCGTCGTAGCTTGCCGGGAGCGCTGCTAATCCTTCGGCGGTCGAGTTGCTCGCCGTCGAGTAGAGCTCGCGCCCATCAGTGGCTTCGTCCCTGTGTGGTGATTGTAGGGCAAATGCGAGCGACCCGAGTATAATCGCGCTGGCGGTTCCAAGCAGGATCCCGAGTGCCCGCTTCGAGAACCGGCGGACCGGCCGGGGCTTACCGCGTATTTCGAGGGATTCATGGGCTGGGGAAGGCGTGTTGTTCATCGGTCAGCATCGCTCAGATCAGCTCGCGCGATCCCCACGACGTCTTGCCTCTTCTCGCCGAGGCGGAGCTCAGCTTTCGCAAACAGGCGGTCTACGATGATGACCCAGTCGCATCCATGAACTCTCGCCGCCGGGACAGCCTCGCGTCAGCGGGCAGGGGGAGGGCGACGACGTGCGGTCGCATCTGATAAGGCGTAACCGGGGCGGGCAGGTCCATCCACTTTAAGGCGCATTTTAAGCGACGCAGTCCGCAGTTTTCCACTCCATCAACAAGGAGTGGAGCCATCCGACAATGCGTAAAACTCTATGGGCATTTGATACCGTGACTGTGGATCTGGAAGACAAGGACTGCTCGGTCAAGGCTGTCCACGCGATCAGTCTCGCCGAGATCACCATCGCGTTCCGTCTGACAGAGCGACAACTGAAAGGATCTCCCGGCCAGCTCAGGCGGGCCATCGAGACTCTTGCTACCGATAAGATCCTGGACCTTGCATCCTTCTTGGATCAGCTGCCACCTGGCTGAGTTATCAGCCGGGAAAGAACACGACCAGCGCCAGGAAGTCGGCAAAGGCCAGGCCGGCCGTAATCCAGATCCATTTGGGTAGCGGCGGCGGCACATAGTGTCCGCTTTTATCGTCAACCCATCCCATGCGCGTGAACGTCCTTTCCGAAAATACGTGAATCATGCTCAGGTTGTTCCATGAGACACAACCTGGCTAGTCCTTTTGCCATATTGGTCTTCCTGGCCGCTTGCGGGCAGATGGGGGCCGAGCCGCGTCCATCCACGCCATCGGGAGAAGGCAGCAGCCGGATAGAAGGTGTAGCCTCGGTCATTGACGGCGACACGATCGAAATCCACGGGCAGCGCATCCGGCTGTCGGGCTTTGACGCGCCCGAGCGCGGAAAGGCCTGCGGCGCGACCAATGTCTACCAGAAGGCGGCGCTCTACCTGTCAGACCAGATCGGCACAAGGACCGTGACCTGCAACAGTACAGGCACCGATTCCTATGACCGTGCGGTGGCCACATGCCGTGTCAGCGGTACGGACCTAGGCGAGATCATGGTGGGTGCCGGCTGGGCGCGCGACTGGCCCAAATATAGCCACGGCGCCTACGCAGATGCTGAAGCCCGCGCGCGGAGCGGACACAAGGGAATTTGGAAGCTGCACTGTCCCGATGATCTCTGGGGCAGCCGTCGGTACGACTAAGCCTCGCGCGGCGAGGCTAGGGCGCGGCGGGTTCCGGGTGATCGGGGCCGTGGCCTTGCTCGCGCAATCGTTTGAGCCGCTTGACGATCGCTGCAATCGCCGCCTGGCGGATTGCATTACTTGGCGCGCGCTCTGAGTTTTGCATGGACTCCATGCGGCGTTTAACATGCACCAGGTTTTCCGGCCTGTCCGCACTTACGGGGGAACGGGGACCCGGAAGACAAATCCAGAAAACTGGACTAGCCTCCGGACCATGTGCGGCAAGTTCACTTACATGGCGACCTGGGCGGAAGTGGTGAACTTCTCGGCCCCGCTTGTCGCGCGCGCCAGCAATGCGCCTGAGGAGACGGCCACGCCGATGCGCCAGGCACCTGTCCTTCACCTTGATGCGCACGGCGTCCGCGCCCAGACCGCGATGCGGTGGGGCTTCACGGCAGAGCGCAATGGCAGGCTGTTCCCGGACCACATCCATGCCCGCGATGACAAGCTGCTGGCGTCCCGCCTGTGGCGCCCGCATTTCCTTGAACGGCGCGGGATCCTGGTTGTCAGCAGTTTTAATGAGGGCGAGGAGGTCCCGACCTTCAAGGCGGACCGGGTTACGCCCACCGGCAATACGCGAACGCGTCAATGGACGATCCGCCCGAAGGACGGGTCGCGGCTTGCGATTGCGGTCATTTATCGCGAAGCCACGACGCCGGAGGGCAAGCACGCGGAATTCGTGATGTGCACGACAACGGCGAACAAGGGGATTTCGGGCTTTGTGATCGGCGACCCTGACCAGCGCATGCCGGCGGTGCTGAGCGCGGAAGATATCCCGGTCTGGCTTGGCGAAACCGGCGCTGGGCCTGATGCGCTGCGCGCCTGCTTGCGTCCGTTCGAGGATGATGGTGCCTGGGACATGCGTCCGGCGGCCAATTCCAGGTCGCCCCGCGCGAAAACCGGGCCCAAGCGGGAGCAGGGCGACCTCTTCTGAACCGCCCCTTCCACAGGTTTCCTGTCAGGCATTCTCCCAGAGACGCCGGAGTCGGGTTGACTCTTCCGCCGCAAAGAGAACAAAAGAAGAACATGAGCTCTGGATATCCCCTTTCCGCATTAAAGGCCGGCCTCACGCCGGGCCCTGCCCGCGGCGGGATCCAGCTTGCATCCTGCCTCACCCTTGCCCGGGGGCGTGTCCATGAAATCATGGGCGACAGCGCTGATGTGTTTGCCCTCATGGTGGCGGGTGTCGCCGATGGGCCCGTTTACTGGATCGGATCCTGGCGCGAGATCGAAAGCCTTTCACCGACCGGCATGCAGGACTTTCTCGATCCATCAAGGCTCGTCCTGACCTGTTGCCTCAATCGCGGGGAGACGCTCTGGGCCGCCGAGCAGGCCCTGCGCGCCCGGTCTGCAGCCTGCGTGATTGCCCAATTGCAGGACGGGCCGGACCTGAGAGAAAGCCGGCGCCTCCAGATCGCTGCCGAAGAGGGCGGAGCGGTGGGCCTGACGCTGCTGCGCGGGCGCGCCGGCAATTCTGCGGCAGAGACCCGCTGGCAGTGCATGGCCCGGGCGGAGGGAGGGTGGGAGTGGATCTGCACCAAGCACAAGAGGGGCATGCCGGGCGCCTGGCGTGTCTCATGGAGAGGAAAGCATCATGCGCCGGACCTTGTCCCTCTGGCTGCCACGGCTTCCGCTTGAGCGGCGCATCCGCCTTGGCGATACCCGTACCGAAGGGGCCTTCGCCATTGTTGCGGAGTCCCGCAATGCCTGGCGGCTAACGCACCTGTCGGAGGCGGCCGGCAAAGCGGGCCTCGTGCCCGGACTGTCCTTGACGGATGCCCGCGCCATCTGCCCGTCCCTCCTGACCGAACCGGCCGATCCGTCCCGGGAAGGCGCGCTCCTGCGGGCCCTATGGCGCTGGAGCGACCAGTTCGCGCCCCGTGTGGCGCTTGCCCCGCCTGACGGGCTCGTCCTCGACATTTCGGGCTGCGCACACCTGTTCGGGGGAGAGCGCGCCATGGCAGAAATCCTTCTCCAGCGGGCCGGCGATCTTCGTTTTACGGCACGGATCGGTATCGCCGACACAAAGGGCGCGGCCTCCGCCCTTGCGCGGTTCGAGGCTGCGCCGGTCGCCATTGCCAAGCCCGGGGAGACGGCCAGCGCGCTGGAGCCGCTGCCTGTCGCAGCCCTTGGCCTGGATGCCGCCCTCCTTAATGACATCCGGCGCGCGGGTTTCCAGACCATCGGCCAGCTCTACGGGATCCGTTCGGCCGAACTGGCCCGGCGCTTTGGCCTGGCCCTGACCCATTATCTCGACCGTGCGCTGGAACGCGTCCCGGACCCGGTCGTACCGGCGAGCGCCGATCCGGTCTATGCGGCGCGGGCCACGCTTCCCGACCCGATCGGCCTGCAGGCGGACCTGGAAGAGGTCATCCTGCGACTTGCAGGCGCCGTCTGCCAACGGCTCGGGACTGCCGGGTGCGGGGCCCGGCGCTACCACCTCCTTGTGCGCCCGGTCGACCGTCCCGACGAGGTGATGACCGTTGGTTTTGCCCGGCCGAATGCCACGCCGGGCGCCGTGCTGCAGCAGTTCCGTCGCCCGCTGGACAAATTGAAGCTCGCTTTCGGCGCCGATTTCTTCAGGCTGTCCGCGGAAAGCATCGAGCCCCTGCATCCGCGACAGGCGGGATTCAGCGGCGCGGCCCGTCGGGAAGATGACAGGGCAGACCTGATCTCGATCCTTGGCAACCGGCTGGGATTTGATCGTGTACGCATCTATGCGCCGGAGGACAGCCATTTGCCGGAGCGCGAATACGTTACGCTGGACGCCATGGCGCGGCCGGAAGCCCCGGCCTGGCAGGCTTCGCCGCGCGCCCGGCCGATCCGCCTCTACCATCCTCCCGAACCCCTGCGGGTGGAAACGCCTGGGCGACCGCCCCTGGCCTTCGAATGGCGCCGGCAGCTTTATGAAATTGCAAGGTCCACCGGGCCGGAACGCCTTGCCAGTGAGTGGTGGCAGGCGACGGGCGGCGCGATGCGCGACTATTGGCGCGTGGAGACCCGTAATGGACCCCGCCTCTGGCTGGTGACCTGGCCAGGCCTGGCCGAACCGGCCTGGTATGTGGCGGGGCAGTTCCCATGAGCTATGCCGAGCTGTGCGCCATGAGCAATTTCACATTTCTCACGGGAGCATCGCATGCCGGGGAGCTGGTCGCGCGTGCCCGGGAACTGGATCTTTCGGCCATCGCCATTGTCGACCGGAATACGTTTGCCGGGATCGTGCGGGGCCATGCTGCAGCGCAGGAACTCGGTGTGCGCTACATTGTCGGTGTGCGCCTCGGCCTCGCCGATGCGCCGGATATCCTGGCCTATCCGAAAAGCCGGACCGGCTATGGCCATCTCTGCCGGATGCTCACCCTTGGAAAGCGCCGCACCGGGAAGGGAAAGTGTGACCTTGTCCTGGAAGATGTCCTGCAATGGGGGGACGACTGCGTCTTCATCGTCATGGACGATCCGGCCCATGACGCAGCCCCGCCGCTCGCGCAGCTGAAGGCCGCTTTCGGGGAGGACGTCTTTACCGGCCTCGCCCCCTGCTATGATGGGGGGGATGATGCGCGTTTCGCCCGGCGGGCCGCGCTGGCCCGCACGACCGGGACCGGCCTGGTCGCGGTCGGCGACGTCATCCTGCACGTGGCGGCGCGGCGCAAGCTGGCAGACATCCTGTCCTGTATCCGGGAAAAGACCACGATTGACCGGCTTGGCCGGCGGGCCCTGCCGAACGCGGAGCGCAGGCTCAAGTCGGAATTCGAGATCCGCCGCCTGTTCCGGGACTATCCTGACGCGGTCCAGAATGCCGGCCGGATTGCGGCCCGGTGCACGTTTTCGCTGAGCGAGCTCAAATACGAATATCCCGATGAAGTCACCGATGGCATGGCCCCGAATGACCGCCTGCGTAAATTGACGGAGGCGGGGCTGGAGCGCCGCTATCCGGAGGGCGAAACGCCGGCCGTGCGGGCCCTGGTCGAGAAGGAACTCGCCCTCATCACCGAGCTCGACTATGCGCGCTATTTCCTGACCGTGCATGACATTGTCGCCTTTGCCCGCGCGCAGGGCATTCTCTGCCAGGGCAGGGGCTCGGCCGCCAATTCGGCTGTCTGTTACGCGCTTGGCATTACCGAGGCATCGCCCGAGACCATCTCCATGGTGTTCGAGCGTTTCATCTCGGCGGCCCGCAACGAACCGCCCGATATCGATGTCGATTTCGAGCATGAGCGGCGCGAGGAAGTGATCCAGCACATCTACCAGACCTATGGCCGCCATCGGGCCGGGATATGTTCCACGGTCATACATTTCCGCTCGCGCGCGGCCATCCGTGAGGTCGGCAAGGCGATGGGCCTTTCGGAAGATGCCGTCGCGGCGCTGGCAAGCCAGGTCTGGGGCATAAGCAATGGCGGGATTGAAGAGGCGCGCGCCCGGGCGGCCGGCCTGGACCTTGCCGACAGGCGCCTGCGCCAGACCCTCGCCCTGACCCAGGAGATTATCGGTTTTCCGCGCCATCTCTCCCAGCATGTCGGCGGGTTCGTCATCACCCGCGGGAGGCTGGATGAACTCTGCCCTGTGGAAAACGCCGCGATGGCCGATCGTACGATTATCGAATGGGACAAGGACGATATCGATGTCATCGGCATGCTGAAGGTCGATGTCCTGGCGCTGGGCATGCTGACCTGTATTCGCAAGGCGTTCGACCTGCTCGGCACATGGAAGGGCATGCGCTACACGCTGGCGACTCTGCCGCCGGAAGACCCGGCCGTGTATGACATGCTCTGCATTGCCGACACGGTCGGTGTCTTCCAGGTCGAAAGCCGGGCGCAGATGAGTTTCCTGCCGCGCATGCGCCCGCGCTGCTTCTATGATCTCGTCATCGAGGTGGCGATCGTGCGTCCTGGCCCCATCCAGGGCGACATGGTCCACCCCTATATCCGTCGCCGGCACAAGCAGGAGGCGGTGACATATCCATCGGCAGCGCTGGAATCCGTTCTCTCCAAAACCCTCGGCGTGCCGCTCTTCCAGGAACAGGCCATGCAGATCGCCATCGTCGCGGCAGGCTTTACCGCCAGCGAAGCCGATCAGCTCCGCCGCGCGCTTGGCAGCTTCCGTGGGCCCGGATCGGTCGAAGCTTTTCATGAACGTTTCGTGGCGGGCTGCCTTCAAAATGGCTATGACGCCGACTTCGCGGAACGCTGTTTCAAACAGCTTGAGGGCTTTTCCGGCTACGGGTTCCCGGAAAGCCACGCCGCGAGCTTTGCGCTCCTTGTCTATGCCTCTTCCTGGCTGAAGTGCCATCATCCGGAGGTCTTCTGCTGCGCCTTGCTCAATGCCCAGCCCATGGGGTTCTACGCGCCCGCCCAGATCATCCGGGATGCCCGCGCCCATGGTGTCCATATCCTGCCGGTTTGCGCGGAGCACAGTTACTGGGACAATGTGCTGGAACCGGCAGGGGACGGATCGCTTGGCGTGCGGCTCGGATTTCGCCAGGTGAAGGGCCTGTCGCAGGAGGATGGCCATTGGCTGGCGGCCGCGCGCGGCAATGGCTATCGCGCGATTGATGCCATATGGCGGCGCGCCGGGCTCGGCCGGGGAGCCTTGTCGCGGCTTGCCGGCGCCGATGCCTTTGCCCTTTACGGGATGGGGCGCCGCGAGGCGCTCTGGGAGGTCAAGGGCCTTGGCGGGGACAAGCCCCTTCCGCTGTTCGCGCAGCATGGCGAAGGCCTGGCGTCCGGGCCATCCGTCCTGCCGGCCATGGGCGCGCGGGAGGAAGTGTTCGAGGATTATATCGCAACAAGGCTGACACTGCGTGACCATCCGGTGAGCCTGCTCCGGCCTGAGCTTGGCGGGTTTGCCCAGGCAAGTGACCTGCGCACGGCGCCAGACCGGCAATGGATTAGCGTCACCGGCCTTGTCATCACCCGCCAGCGGCCTGGGACAGCCAGCGGCGTCATCTTCCTGACCCTGGAGGACGATACCGGTGTCTCGAACATCATCGTCTGGCCGAGCACCTTTGAGAAGCATCGCAAGCCGGTCATGGCCGGGCGCCTGGTCAGGGTCACAGGCCGGCTGCAGCGGGAAGGGATCGTCACCCATGTGGTCGCGTCGCGGATCGAGGACCTGTCATATCTTCTCGACACGCTGGGCGATGCAGCCAGCGCGGGATCCGGTATCGATCCAACCCATGACAATGCCGACGATGCCCGGCGGCCGGGACCTGAAGGCACCTACGGGCCGCGGCGCCCGGAGCGCAAACCGCTCTCAGAGGAGATCACAAACGAACTGCAGCAGGCCCGGCAAGTGCGCCAGGCCGCCAGCGCCCGCCACCCCCGCCAGCAGGCGGGCAAACTCTTTCCCAGCCGGGATTTTCGCTAGGGTCCTGCCCAGAACCCCCGGGACATAAGCGCCAATTGCCAGCCGAGGGCAGGCCGTGATTTGCGGTGCGCAGCTCTGGCATCGTGTAGATGTAGCCGCTTTGAACGATCGCCCTTTGGTACAATCCATGAGCTTGGGATGATGCGAGCAGGTTTTCCACGCTTCATCCCCAAGGAGTTATTTACGCTGGAACCGAGACGCTAGCGCTGCATTGCTACAACGGAGATAGATACATGGCACGACGCGCATACTGGAAAGGCCACCTCAGGCTGTCGCTGGTGAATATCAGTGTCGAACTCTATACGGCCACCTCTTCGGCGGGTCGTGTCGGCCTGCACCAGATCCACAAGCCCAGCGGCAAGCGCATCCATTACGAGAAAGTCGTCGATGGCATCGGCCCGGTCGATCACGACGAGATCGTCAAGGGTTTCGAGACCAACAAGGACGAATACGTCCTCCTCGAGCCCGATGAACTCGATGAAATCAAGCTCGAGAGCAAGCGAACGATCGATCTCGTGCAGTTTGTGGAAGCCTGCGAGATTGATCCTCGTTATTTTGAGAAGCCGTATTATGTTATTCCAACCGATGACGATGTCGCCGTAGAGGGTTTCACCGTCATCCGCGAAGCGTTGCGCAAGACAAAGAAGGTCGGACTTGGCCAGATGGCTGTACGCGGTCGTGACTATGTTGTTGCCATAAAGCCTTGCGGTGACGGCTTGTTGCTTGAAACCTTGCGCTTTGCGGACGAGGTCAAGGAAAGCGACACGATCTTCCAGGACATTCCCGATGTGAAACCTGACAAGGAGATGATGGATCTCGCGAGCGAGCTGATCGAACGCAAGGTAGCTCCGTTCAAGGCCGACGCGTTCCGGTCGCAATATGCGAAGGCGCTCAAGGCCTTGATCAAGGAGAAGAAGGATGCCGGCGCGGTCAGCGAGGACACGTCTGCAGATGAACGCACGGCAGGAGGCGGCAAGGTCATCGACCTGATGGAGGCCCTGAAGAAGAGCGTCGCCTCCTCGAAGGGCACCAAAGCCAAAAAAGGGCCAGTCAAGGCCAAGCCAAAAGCCAAGGCGAAGTCAAAATCATCCGAGGCGGCATGATCTGCGATGGCAAAGCGCTCGGATGCCCTTCTTGAGACCTACCGCAAGAAACGTGACTTTTCCCGCACGCCGGAGCCTGATGGCAGCAAGGCCGCAAACCGCAAAGGCCAAAAGCTAAGCTTTGTCATCCAGAAGCACGAGGCAACCCGCCTCCACTACGACTTCCGACTCGAACTCGACGGCGTCCTGAAAAGCTGGGCGGTGACAAAGGGGCCGAGCCTAAACCCCGCTGACAAGCGCCTCGCCGTGCGCACGGAAGATCACCCGCTCGATTATGGACATTTCGAAGGCGTCATCCCGGACGGCTACGGCGCCGGCACCGTCATGCTTTGGGACCAGGGCGAATGGATTCCCCGCGGCGACCCTCATGAGGGCCTCGAAAAAGGCTCCCTGAAGTTCGAGTTGAAGGGCGAGCGCCTGACCGGCGGCTGGGCCCTCGTCCTGATGAAGGGAAAGAGCAGCAAAAAGCGCGAGAACTGGCTCCTGATAAAGGAGCGAGATGAGGCGATCGACGAAGAGCACGATCCGCGCGAGACCTGGACAGAGAGCGTGACAACAGGCCACGATTTCGACGAGATCGAAGCCGCCGCAGCGCAAGGCAAGGCCGGCATGTTACGCGAAGAGGAAGAGCCTGAGTTCCCGCATTTTGTGAAACCGCAACTCGCCTCCTTACGCGATGCCCCGCCGTCTGGCGAGGACTGGTTACATGAACTCAAGTTCGACGGTTACCGCATCCAGGCGCTTCTCTCGGGACGCCGCGTGAAACTGATGACCCGGAATGGCAAGGACTGGACCGAAAGGTATCCCGACATTGCTGCCGCCCTGTCGAAAATCGACGTCCAGTCGGCTGCGATCGATGGGGAACTTGTCGCGCTCGATGCCGATGGCCGCAGTCGTTTTTCAGCGCTTCAGGCCGCCACGAATGAGGGTGCCGAGGCCCATCTTGCCTATTACGCTTTCGATCTCCTCTCCCTCGACGGTAAGGACCTGCGGAAAAAACCGCTGACGGACCGCAAAGCTGCGTTGCGAAAGATCATTCCCGCAAAGAGTAACGCGATCCGCTTTTCAGACCATATTGATGGCCAAGGCGAAGAGGTTATCGGCAAAGCGTGCAGCATGGGCCTTGAGGGGATCGTTTCGAAGAAGCGAGCCGCCCGCTATATTTCCGGGCGCGGAACAGCCTGGATCAAATCAAAATGCCTCGGCCGGGACGAGTTCGTCATCGCCGGGTATCGCAAATCCGACAAGAAGGGACGGCCTTTCGCTTCGCTCCTGTTGGGAGAATTCGAGGGCGGCAAGCTGCTCTATCGCGGCCGCGTCGGCACCGGTTTTGATGATGCGATGATGGCCAGTCTTCTCGCGGCTATGGAAAGGCTGGTCCGTAAGACGCCCGCTTATGAAAGCCTGCCTGCTGACGCAAAGCGGGATGCCGTATGGCTCACGCCGAAACTGGTTGGCGAGATCGCCTATACCGAACGAACACCCGACGGTGTGCTCCGGCATCCGAGCTTTCTGGGACTGCGCGATGACAAGACCGCAAAAGAGGTCACAACCCGTACCGAAAAGAAGGCCGAGACCATGGAAGCACAATCAGGTCAAACGGATGATGGCGAGCTGCTTGGCATCAGGCTGACGCATCCGGACCGCGTGGTTTTCAAGAAACAGGGCGCCACGAAGCGCGACGTCGCCGAATACCTTGCCGAACTGGCGCCGCGCATCTTGCCTCATATAAAGGATCGTCCGGTCAGCCTCGTACGATGCCCATCTGGCGCTGGGGGCGATTGCTTCTTCCAGAAGCACCACACGGAGTCGACACCTGACGCCATCGGTGAAACAGTGCTGAAGGAAAGCGACGGAAAATCAGCGAGTTACCTCATTCTCAATACGCCTGAAGCCTTGGTTTCGGCTGCACAAATCGGCGCGCTCGAATTTCACATATGGGGTGCACGGACGGACATTCTTGAAAAGCCCGACCGCTTCGTCTTCGATCTCGACCCTGATGAAGATCTCAGCTTTGACGCCGTGAAGGCCGCGGCCATTGAGGTACGCAATGTCCTGGAGAGCGCTGGCCTGACAAGTTTCGCCATGCTCACCGGTGGCAAGGGCATCCATGTGGTCGCGCCACTTGAACGGCGCCGCGACTGGGAGGACATAAAGTCCGCCGCACGCGGTCTCGCCTATCGTATGGCAGAAGCCAGCCCGGAGCGATACGTCGCCGAGATGTCCAAAGCCAAGCGCAAGGGGAAGATATTCATCGACTGGCTACGCAACGAGCGCGGGTCAACTGCGATCTGCCCGTATTCGCTGCGCGCCCGACCGGGTGCCCCGATCGCCACACCAATCCGATGGGACGAGCTTTCAAGACTGGACGCCGCCAATACGTACACCCTGTCCAATATCCGTCAGCGCCTTTCGCAACTGAAGGACGATCCGTGGAAAGGTTACGACACGGCCCGCCAGTCGATTTCGAATGAAGTACTCGCCATCCTCACGGGGTAGGACTAGCGCATTGCGCATTCAGGTCCGCATCGGCGAGATCGATTACGTGCGGAACCCTTGACATAGCTTTGGATTGTGTCGTCGCTTCGTGGTCGCGGTACATACGCGTCGCGTGCAGGGGGGAGGATTAAAATTGCCGGAAGGAAGAGCGCCGCGACCATGTAAATGAGCGTCCGTTGACCTGCGGATGCGTCCCTCAACATCTGACTCACCTAGGGCTTCGTCAGGTGATGCTAGCGTTGTGACCGAACGGTGCAACAATTTACGCAAATTACGGCAGGCGGCGGAGACCGCAGATCCTCGGCGTCCAGGAGGGAAGTGAAACGGCCCTCCATATCGCTGCAAATTTGCACACATTTTTGATCTGGCCAGCCTGCAGCCGTAGAGAATTTTATCCGATCCGCGTTTCGCATGGGAATGGGCAAACGCTAGAGCACATCGTGAAAGAGGAGCAACCCGACGGTTGCTCCTCTCACATGAGACCGCCGAACGATCGTCAACTCCAGTAGGGAGGAACTTTGTAGTAGTCGTAGGACATATTGCGCGCCTTCGTTCCGTCATCTTCGGTCAACTCGGACAGACTATCTGCTGGACCCTTCGAAAGCTGATCCTTGGTGAAGGGCACGACATATCCGCCGACATCTTTCTGATAATCGAGACTGGCCCAGGGGATGGGATGGTATTTCTCGCCCATGCCGAGAAATCCTCCAAAGCCGACCACGGCGAACATGATATTGTTGTCGAGCTTGTCGAGGACGACGTCCTCGATCTCGCCGATCTTGTCGCCAGCAGAGTTGTAGACACTCGTCCCGATCGTACGGGATGCGCGGATGGCGCGGGTATGGCCTGCGGGGGTGGGCATCACCTTCTCCTTTCCTGTAATGGTGAGGTCCAGTTTCAACGCAGCAATTCCGGGAAATGTTCCGGTTCGATCGCGCCAAATGAGCGAATTTTTCCGCGCAGTGCATAGCGCCTATATCAGGCCACATAGGAGAGCGGTAGAAGAGCGAATTTGAGGGGTGAAACGCAACGCGTCTAGCTCGCGCTCGCTTAGCTCTCGTTTTTGTGGGAAATATCGTCAGGTGCGCTGTCTGTCATTGCAGCCTCACTCCCTGCGGGCGACCCCTGACGGACATGCCCCCTCAGCGGGCAAAAATGCCTCTGCCGAGCACCGGCGAACATGCCCTGGCAAGAGTGCGGCCGGCAGGCCAAGTGTTCGAAAAGCGCAGATGGAAGACCCACGGAAAAGCAGGAAGATTTACCGAGCGTGCATTCCCCGGGGCATCGGGCTCATGCGCGGTCGTCGCGCATCCGGGATCTGAGCCACGCTCCATAATTAAGGTTCGGCCATCTTGTCAGAGCAAGGCTGGAGATCATGCTCCGAAGCATTTTCGCATCTTCGCATTCGATAGCCGCCGTTTGAAAATGCATGCCGTCCATTGTGACATGTGTCAGCTCCGCGCGACACCTCTCGGTTCTCAAATGAAAACGCTTCTTGCGTACAGGGATGGGTGTGGCGCAGGCTTGGAAAGCCTCGCGCAGTTCCAAATGTGTCCTGATCAGCTTTGCCGCATCTCCCGTTGTGCCGAAAAGGCAGGAGATCTTTTCTACTGTCGGGCGTCGAAGTGGGAAGGTTTCGCTGACAGCCCGGCGCCAGATTTCACCGGCTTCTTCGCGTCCGACCAGCGCTTTTATTTCAAATCGGTCATTGCCGCGAAGTTTCGCCAAGAGCCTCCCATCACCAGACCCCATGAAATACGTGTCGACGCGCTCTTCAACCTCTTCCGGGTCCATACACGCGCGCATCAGAATGGCGATGGATTGCACGTCGCGTAGCCAGGCCCTGTATTCGTAGGTAATGGAAGACGCCATCGCCTGACTCCTTTGCGATCTCTCTCAGCCGCGCTTCAGAGAGACATCACAGCCGTATCCCTTGCTGCCTCCTAACCTGCAGGCGCCCAGAGAGTTCCCGCGCAATCGTGGTACAGCACGTGCTCACGCGCACCTGCGTCAAAGCCTCTTTTACATCGGGATGCCCCCTCCTGCCGTCTGACGAGGTGATCATCTCGGATGCCGCCGAAAAGTTTGATGCGCAGGGTCGTCTCAGCGATAACGCAATCCGGACTTTTCTGGCGGGCTTTCTCCAGGATTTTGAGCATTGGGTCGGATTGCACGCAGCTCATAAGGAAGAACCATCATGACTTCGCAAAACTTTGTTGGTCTGTCCGGTAGCGTATCGAAACGTCATGTGTCTCGCCGTATAAGGGCAGGAGGCGCTACGCGCTGTCAACCAAAAGCAAGGGTCCCCTTCTCGGAGTAAAGTGTGATGAAGTAAGCGCCTCACAACGTCCCGAAGCACGACATCAGCCATGTCTGGAAGGAAACCGTCCCAAACATCAAGCGGATATGTCGCCCGTGCTAACACCCGCCAAAACCGCGATACGTATGCTCAGAAGCTACGGCCGAGTCTCCGACCACCCGCCCGGCGAACTGCGTGATGGCAACCATCGATGGCCTGGGAGGGAGCACGTGATCGATGTCCCGCCATCGCGTCGTTATCTTGGCATAAACGGACTCAGTTATGTCTCTGTGGGCGTTCGCTACTTCTAACATCGAAACCACTTCCATCGTCCGCTCCTACGCTAAGGAACGCCGAGCTTTTCAACATTCAAAAGTCGTTATTGAGCTCCACTTCGTCATGCGCGGTCAGCGCACGATCATGTTCCTATAGAATCTTGATTGGGTCCTCTTTCGCTTCCGCCTGCTCGAGATTTGAGCGATGGAATGACGAAAAGGCATCTGACAATCCCCCAATGGGGCAAATCATCTTATGATCTTTGAGCATGCGTGAGCATCCACGAAATCGACGAAACGTCGTACGTCTAGCCTATCCGGTGTGTCGGATGGAACCCTGTTGCCTGTCCGACATTGATTGCGATCTGAAGGGATCATGACCGCAGACATGAGACAAGCATAATGGCCCAATACAGTGTCAGGGATAGTGGCCCGTTATCATGAGTTTCGAACGATTCTCGATCAATCGCCGAGGGGTGACACTGTCGCCCGAAGAACGCCTGCGCCTGGAGATTGGTGTGAGCGAAGTGCAGTCCATGGGGGCGCATAAAATCCTGATTGAAGCGGGTGAACGCGTCTCGGTCAGTACAATGTTGGTCAAGGGCTTCATGGCGCGTTATCTTGAGGATTTTTCCGGCATGCGGCAACTTGTGGCTGTCCATCTGCCTGGGGAATTCGTGGATTTGCACGCCTATCCGATGCGCGAACTTGATCATTCGATTGCAACCATAACCAAGTCCGAGATTGCCATTGTCCCTCATGACAATCTGACCCGCATTCTGGAGGGGCATGAAGCCCTTGCGCGCAAGCTCTGGTTCTCAACGCTGCTGGATGCCGCTTTGCACCGGGCGTGGCTGTTTCGAACCGGGCGACTTGATGCTGTCGGGCGGATTGCGCATTTGTTTTGCGAAATGAAGGCGCGGCTCGAAGCGGCCGGTCTTGGAAACGGACTTACATTCCATTTCCCGCTCACGCAGGCGGAAGTCGCCGAGATTTGTGGTCTGACCTCTGTTCATATCAACAGAGCATTGCGGCACTTGCGGGAGGCGGGCCTCAGCACTTTCCAGGATTCCATCGTGACAATTCAAAACCTGCCTGCTCTGTCAAAAAGGGGCCAGTTCAATCCCCGCTACCTGTATCTGAAAGAGGTCCCCAATGTTACGCAGGGAATGTGAGCCCAACTTCTCGAAAACCGAAGTCCCCCCAAGGTCCAGGACCGATCAACTACAGGGCAGTGTGATCGTGTGAAACTGAAGACCCCTTATCTCGCAATTACAAGCAGCGCGATGATCGTGATCATCGGGATCGTCGGCCGGTGGGCGACGGGGCTTATATATTCGTCGACTGACGCGCTGGATCTGATCACGGCGGTTCAATCGTCCGCACTTTATCTCGGGAGCGCTATTGCAACGAGCGCTGCGACGACGCTGGCACTGATGCTTACGCTTGTCGCTTTCGTTCATAGATCAGATCATGACTTTGATCGTCCACTTTATATCAGGGTCATCCTGATCGCGCGATTAAGTACCATTTCCCTGATCGGATCGGTGGTGCTTCTTATGATCCTGACACTGCCCGTCGGTGAGTTCGATAAATTACCGGATTATTGGTTTCCCTGGTTGTATAATACGATCTTTGCGTCGGTCGTTGGCCTATGTGCCTTACTTGTTGCGACTGTGACTTTGCTTCTCGGGACACTGGAAAGCCTGATCGCGGGGGTAACTCCGACGCAGAACATTTGACACGCTCTTTTAAGATGGCGGCGTACCGCTTCATTCATGAGCGGTGGGAAGTGGCGTTTTAGCGGGCTGGGTGAGGAGTTCAGCGGTCTGCCACACCCATGCGGAAGCCTCGCTCCAGATGCGGGTGCGGGGGGAAGAAGGATGGGGCGCCCTCATAGGGAGAGGGCGCGCACCTGAGGTCGTTATTTCTGCTTTGTGGATTTGGACGTACTGCCCTGGGCAGAGGCTGCATCGTCAGAAGAACCCACGCGAAGATTATTCTGGCAATGGCTCACGCCGGAAATGGACTCGGCGCAGTCTTCCGCCCGCCGCTTGTCACGCCTTGAGCCGATGGAGCCTTCAAGAGTGACTTCGCCATTATTGACCGCAACACTGATATGGGTGGCATCAAGATGGTCATCATCCGCCAGCCGGTCACAGACATCTTCGCGTATTCGCTCGTCAGACCGTTTGTATCCCTTTGGGCCCTTGCCGCGATGTTCGCCCGCAGTGAACCTGTCATTCTCATAGTCCGGGTTAGGGGCACCGTGTCGGTCATCGAGATAAGACCCCTGCCGATCGCTCCGGTCATATCGGGTGTCGCGGGATTGATCAGAATGCGAGCCGTAGCGATCACGCTCGCGGCTGCGCATGTCACGTTGATCACTGGCGAATGACCGGTCGCGGTCTTCCTTGTAAAATGCGCGATCATTCCCGTTTTGGTGATCGTCATAGTCACGCGTAGCCCGGCGGGGCGGATAACCTCCTGCAGGCTCGGCGCCGTCATTACCGTCATTCTGTCGATTTTCACGTTGTGTCATGTCTGGAATTTCCTTTCCTTTGATAGTGAGCGCGCAAAGTGCGCTCTTCATCAACCGTCCTTCGCTGATTTGGGTTGCGTTGATTTTTGTTAGTGACGCTGCTCCCAACGGGATTAGAAAAATCAGCGGTTCCAGGACATTTTGCGCGCGCGGGACCGCGTGCCCTTCTGAGTAGGGACGCGGCCCGACAGCGCCAGCCAGCGACGCCAGATTGTCACAATGCAACCGCAGTCAGCCCGTATCGCGGCCCTTTTTTCAGATCGTGCCGCAATGCGTGGTGCTCTCACGCTAACCACGAAAAGGGATGATATGCCCCTCATGCGGAACTTCGAGGGGGAATTGGCAATTAGTCTCCTGACGGGCCGGATCCCGGCCTCTCATACTCAAACGCGAGGTAAGCCAGCCATGACGGATAATAACAAGACGCATTCAGGTATCCGGCGCGGCATCGATAAAGCGGAAGATGCGATAGGCGCCGCCGTGGGGCAGGTTACTGCCAAATTAAATGCCGGTGATACGTATCACTTCGCCAAGAACGCGCTCTTGGGGGACATTTATAAGATCGAGGCGGCGCGCCTGGCGCTCAAGCGCAGCCGCAGTGCGCAGGTGCAGAACATGTCCAAAGTTATCATGGATGTTCATGGGCGCTCGAAAAATGACCTGTCACATCTTGTTGGCGATATTCCTGCGCTTGACGCTTTGAAAGAAGAACTTGATTGGTCTGCCTCCCGAAAAGTGGTCCGTTATTTGAGTTAGTTCC
>TARA_R110002050_G_scaffold153728_2_pt1 | contig 69882 bp, 45 predicted proteins | sample TARA_R110002050 | Tara Oceans TARA_R110002050 (sample SAMEA4396988) | marine metagenome | biome: Polar Biome; feature: [DCM] deep chlorophyll maximum layer (ENVO:01000326); material: water (ENVO:00002006), including particulate matter (ENVO:01000060) such as... | depth 25 m
CTTTAAAATTCAGGCCAACACATACGGACAGAGCACAAAAATCACATTAAACCTAAAAAACGTAAGCGTTCAACAGGTTTTTGAAGAAATAGAATCACTTTCAGATTTTAGGTTTCTGTACAACCATGAAAAGGTTAATTTAAAGAGAATTGTTTCCGTAAATGTAAAAAAGGAACCCATTTCAAATATTTTGGACAGGATATTTAAAGCTACCGATATCTATTTCACTGTTAAGAATAAGCAGATTATCTTAAAAACGGGCAAGCTGGAAACAACCATTCCCGACGCAAATAATAGCATTGACCAAAATACTATAAGTGGGACCATTTCGGATACCGAAGGCACCCCCTTACCTGGAGCGAACATTGTGGAAAAAGGAACCACCAATGGGGTTACTGCCGATTTTGACGGTAATTTCACCCTTGATGTAGCCAATGAAAATGCTACACTGGTTATAAGCTATATTGGATTCGCTTCCAAGGAAGTAGCTCTTAACGGACAAACCACTATTGCCGTTAGTTTGGAAGAAAGTGCCGCAGGATTGGACGAAGTGGTATTGATCGGTTATGGTACGCAAAAGAAAAGTGACCTTACCGGTGCTGTAGGTTCTATTAAATCGGAAGAATTGGCAGAAAGACCGGCGGCTTCTTTAAACCAGGCCATGGCCGGAAAGGTAGCAGGAGTGAACATAACTTCCGGCTCTGGACGACCAGGGGGTAGAACCGTTGTACGGATCCGTGGTAATACCTCGGTAAGTATCGCCAATACACCACTCTATGTAATAGATGGTGTAATCCTGAATGCCGCCAGCTTACCCAATGGGAGTACCCCCATAGATTACCTGAACCCCAATGACATCCAATCCATCGAGGTATTAAAAGATGCTTCTGCCACAGCCATTTATGGTGCCAGAGGTGCCAATGGCGTAATTCTTGTATCCACAAAAAAAGGCACTACTTCTGGTGAAACACGTCTTAATTATGATGTGGATTTCAGCATAGGAACTTTACCTAAAAAACTTGATCTCTTAAATTCTGAAGAGTTTCTTCGCGTTGAGGAAATCGCTTATGCCAATGCTGAAAAATTTGATCCGGATGGATGGGCAGGTGGTAGATATACCGATCCTAGATTAAAAAGAACCGATCCTAGACTTTTTGACACCAATGGCAACCCACTTTACGACACCGATTGGCAAGATGAAGCTATTAGGGACGCTATTACCCAAAACCACCAACTTTCCTTTACCGGTGGCAACCAAAAATCCAATTTCGGATTGTTTATGGGCTTCAGGGATGAAGAGGGATTAATTGTAGAATCATGGTTGAAGCGCTATTCAGGTAGATTTACTTTGGATACCGAGGTTACCGACTGGCTAAAAGTTGGAGGTAGCCTGAGCTATAACGACCAAAACGAAAAGCAGGTAGACCAACTTGGGGGCGGTGGTATCACCACCATGCGCCAAGTATACGAAGCCTTGCCTATAATACCAGTACGTTATGAGGATGGCAGCTGGGGATCCAATATACATTATCCGGGTATGGAAGGTGGTGGCAGCCCTGTGGCGGTTGCACACGATCGCCGGTATTTCCTTAAAACCCAAACTGTTCTAGGTAATTTTTACGGCAATATCGAGTTTAATGAAAACCTTCAATTAAGGACTACCCTAGGTACCAATATCATTAACCAAAGGAACGATTATTACGGAGGTAAGGACTTAAGATATATAGCCATGCCCGATGGTGCTGCAAGTGTCACAAACGCACGGTACAATTCTTGGCAATTTGAAAATTACTTGACCTATAACAAGGATTTTGATAGCAATAATTCGCTAACGGCCATGGTAGGGCTTTCTTGGCAACATATAGACCAGTTTAGTGCAACAGCATCGACCAGAGGATTTGCCGATGACTTTTACGGCTTCAACAACCTGGGTGCAGGCTCCAACCCACAGACACCCACCTCGGAAAAAATCGCTTACGGACTCAACTCTTACTTTGGGCGTGTCAACTATAATTACATGAACAAATATTTGTTGACCCTTACGGGAAGAGCAGACGGATCCTCTAAATTTGGACCGGAAAATCAATTTGCCTTTTTCCCATCGGCAGCATTGGCATGGCGGGTTTCTGAAGAAGATTTCCTCAGAGAGAATGGAACCATTTCCAATCTAAAAATTAGAGCCAGTTACGGTGCAACAGGTAACTCTGAACTACCTGCCTACCGAGCATTGGCAGGCCTATCCAACGGCACTGTAATCTTTGATGATGCCCTTGCCTCTTACACTGTAGCGGGCCGTATGGCCAACCCCGATCTAAAATGGGAAAGAACGGAACAGGTTGATGCGGGTATTGAATTGGGCCTTTTAAACAACCGTATAGGCTTAGAGATCGATCTGTATAGAAAGTTGACCACGGATATGCTCCTCAATGCCCCTATTCCATCTTCCAGTGGTTTCAGCAATGTATTTAGAAACGTTGGTAGTTTGGAAAACAAGGGTGTTGAAATTAATTTGAACACGATAAATGTAGACAATGAAATTTTTGGCTGGAGCAGCAACTTCAATATTTCAATTAATAAAAATGAAGTAAAAGCACTATCGGGAGGTTCCGATATTTTCTTAGGGTCTACGTTGATCCGTGTTGGTGAACCTGTAGGTACTTTCTTCGGTTATATTGATGAAGGCACATGGAATACCGATGAGGCAGCCCAGGCCGCCATCTACGATAGATTACCTGGAGATATCAAATACCGTGACCTAAACAACGATGGCGCCATCAATAGCGATGACCGGGCCATCATAGGAAAAGGTATTGCCGACGGTTTCGGAACCTTTTCAAATACCTTCAGATATGGCAATTTTGAGCTACTGGTAGACTTACAATTTCAATATGGCAACAGTATAATGTACCGTGACGAGCACTCGGCGGAAGACCGTCAGACAATTGCCAATAGCTTTAAGACCGTTCTTAATGCCTGGACTCCGGACAATCAAGATACCGACATTGCCCAGATTAGACCAATTGCTGCTGGTTATGATACCAATAACGATTCAGGAAAATTAAAGGATGCCTCATTTTTAAGAGGAAGAAATTTAATGTTATCCTACGTATTCAAACCAGAATTGGTAGAGCGCTTACACTTGAATCGTCTCAGGATATATACCTCGGTACAGAACTTTTTTGTATCCACCAAATATCCAGGGTATGACCCTGAAAGTTCAAATGGAAGTCAAGCTTTCGACCAAGGATTCTCCCTTTACGATTATCCGAGGCCCCGAACCTTTATGTTAGGATTAAATGTTGGACTATAACCATATAAAAGATAAAAAAATGAAAATCTATAGAAACTTTATAAGAGCTATAGCCGTCTTAACCACAATTTCGAGCATAACGGCATGTAGTAATTTTTTGGATGAAGAAGATGAATCCAACTTCACAACAGACACCTATTTTACCACGGCCGCACATGCCGAAAGTGCTGTTAATGGGATTTATGAACCTTTGGTACCTATAACGAACAGTGGTTTTGGAGGCGGTACTTGGATGATGCTGGAATTCGCCACTGGTTTGGCCAACACTTCACTGGGGCAGGCCACCAATATTTATTTGGTAAAGGATTTAATTAACAATTCGGACAATGGATATGGAAACAGTTTCTGGACGGAATATTACACCGGTATCTCTAGGGCCAACTTGGCGATAGAAAAAATCCCTGAAATAAATATGGATGAGACCGATAGGCAAAATTACTTGGCCACTGCCAAATTCTTTAGGGCTTATTATTATTTTGGTTTGGTACGCATGTTCGGAAACATTCCTATCATCACCAATTCGGTAGATTTGGGGTCGGAACAATTATACCCTGAACAATCTTCCCCTGAAGCGGTATATGATTTAATTGTCAGTGATCTCACCGATGCAGAGAACTCCGACCTACCATGGAGGGATGGATCTGGAAGGGTATCAATGGGAGCTGTTAAAACCTTACTGGCAGATGTGTATTTGACCATGGCAGGTTACCCTCTTCAAAAAACCGAAAATTATGCGCTTGCAGCCGCAAAGGCCAAACAGGTAATGGATTCGGACGAGTTTGCACTTTTTGACACCTATGACGAACTACATGACCCTGCCACCAAAAACACAGGGGAATATATCTTTATGACCCAATTTGCAGCGGGAATTCAATCCGGTAACTGGCAACCAGGAATTTTACCCTATAACTTAGGAATATCGGCCTATTCAGCCCAAACCGGTGGTATCTTTTCAACAAATGCTTTTGTGGACTCCTACGAGCTAGGTGATAAACGGGCAGAAGAAAAACAATTCTATTTTACCAGTTATTCGTTAGAGGCCGATCGCAACAGCAGTGTTAATCTAGGAGCACCCTATATCTTTAAACATTTTGATATTGAAGCGAACGAAGGGAGCGCCCAATCCGACTTGAATTGGTGTATCTATAGATATGCCGATGTATTGCTGATGTACGCGGAAGCCTTAAATGAAGCTGAAAGCGGACCTACTACAGAAGCATATAACGCTATAAACGAGATTAGGGATCGTGCAGAACTGGATGAATTGGAGGGCCTTTCACAAGACGCCTTTAGAGATGCGGTGAGAATAGAAAGAATTCACGAATTGAGTTTTGAAAACAAGACTTGGTTCGACATGGCTAGGTGGAGAAAGGCATATAACCCTGAAACCAATGCATTGGAAGATTTTGTGGGCCATAACTTTTCTTACTTGCCCAATAAATCGCTAACCGAAAGGGAACTTCTATTTCCCATACCAACCTCAGAAATGCAGAACAATCCAAATCTAGTACAAAATACAGGTTACTAATAAATACTGCCCCCAGAAAAGTGGAAACAGCTATTCCACAAGGGCAAAACAACATTTAGTACTTAACATTCTCTTTTTGTAGCCTAAATAGGTTACAGAACATAGATGGCTAATCAAGACACGGGCAGGAAATTTCCACCCGTGTCTTTGTTTATTATGCTATGTACATCCGTAGTTGATCAAAACTTTGGATCAGTAATTAAATTTTACCCCTCCAAATACTATGACCAAAACCATACTTCTGGCAGGGAGCCAGCTCAAATCTCATTAAAGCTTACACCTTGTTTCTTCATATATTCATTAAAATTATATACCCCAAACTATCAAGTAAACATAAAAGTGCAAAAAAACTATCAGTGTTTGTCAGTAAATAGGTAGCCAAATAGACACTAACTGCTTATCTTGCATACGATTTAATAAGTGTAATTAAATTGTTGAAAAATTGAGTTTTAAAAATTACAAGTTCTTCTGAATGAACTTGATAAGAGTTTGAGTTGAGTTAGTTTTGAAAAATCCGGATACCTTTTAGGTTCCGGATTTTTTTTTGGTATGATAAAGCTTAAATAAATGATTCGTTATTCCCTGTGCTGTCTTCTATAGGATTTGGGCGTAACCCCAGTAAACTTCTTAAAGGTGGTGGCAAAATACTGGGAGGAACCAAAGCCTAGGCCAAATGCCACTTCCGTAATCGTTTTGGCGGTATGTAATTCCATTTTGGCCTGTTCCATCTTTAGTCGGTTCACATATTCCTTTGGGGGCATTCCTGTTTCTTTTTTAAACCAAGCCTTAAAGTAACCTGTGGACATTTCCACCAAACTGGCCATTTCATCCACATAAATAATCCTAAACAGATTTTTTCTGATAAATATTTCCAAGGTGTTTAACTTAATGGATGGTGGACTTTTTTGCTGCTTTTGGGATAGGACAACCGTATTCAATAAGAGTTGGGCAATTAATTGATCTATCATTATGTTGGAGAGCATGGTATCCCCTTTGCCCAATTGATCCAACAATTTCTCCAAAATAAATTTTAGTTGAAACGAACCCTTAAATATATATTTGGATTTATCCAGAAGTGCGGCCATCAAAAAGTCGGAATGTTTTTTGGGCATGTTACAAAGTTTCCCATATGAACTGTCTACAAGTACTTGTAGCCAAAACAATTCCCCTTTATCCTCGGGAAACTCACCGGTACTGTGCTCAGTATCCGGCGGTACCACAAAAATGTCATTTCCATTTAGTTCAAATAATTCCTCCCCTATCCTGTAATATTGTCGGCCCTTCATACAAAAACATATTTCCAAAGCCCCTGGGTGTTGATGGCCCACCAGACCAGGCTTCACCTCTTTGTACCGGTAATAACCAAAGGATAAGCCCCTTTTTATTCCCAAATCCTGAAGATTAAACACCTTTCTACCCTGAGTTGACATATCCACAAAATGTATAAAAAAGTAATATAGTATAAAATTGATAGATATTAATGTAATTTAACTACATCTTTGATCCACTTAAATTAGCAACATGGAAACAAAAAGAATAAAATTCATCAAGGATGGATTTATTAAAATAGACCAATTAATCACACCAGAGGAAGTGGACAGCCTTGGAATGATATACGATGAATTGTTACAGGACAAAGTTAAAACAGCCCACCTCAGAAGTGATCTTGCTGGCGCAGACAATAATGCCGACAAGAAGGTGGAGCGTATAACCCAAATTATGAGACCCAGCACCTTAATTCCTGAATTGCTGGAGAAAAGTTCCTATAAAAAGGCAGAACAATGGGCCAAAGATCTTTTAGGTGATGATATGGAACTGGATTTCGATATGATGATCAATAAAGCGCCTTACACCAATACCCCTACGCCATGGCATCAGGACGCTGCCTATTGGATAGCTATGCCAGATAAAAGATCGGCCAGTTGTTGGATTGCATTGGACGAGGTATATGAAAAAAATGGTTGTATGTGGTTTATTCCAAAAACAACCGGCATACCTATTCTTCCCCACAAAAACCTACCCAATGGGGGCGCCCTATATTGCGAAACCGACAGCTCACAGGCCTTAAGCATACCTTTAAATCCGGGCGGATGTACTTTTCATGATGGTTTTACGCTTCACTTTAGCCAAGGCAACACTACCGAAACCCAAAGAAGAGCATTAATTTTAAACTTTAGACCCAAAAAAATGATCGAATTTGAAAGGGAACAAGGGGTAGATCATACTGGGGAAAGAAAACAGAGAAATTAAAATAATACAATGCATGCAAATTAAATTTATATATCCACGTTGGGGAAGTTCGGATTTAAGGTGGTCCGTTTTTTTAAACAAGATAAAAAATGCCGGTTATGAGGGAGTAGAAATAGACCTTCCCTTAGAAAGCATTAAAAAGAACGAAATTTGTTCCATACTGAAGGATTTGGAGCTAGATTTCGTAGCACAGCATTGGGAAACCAAGGAGGTGGATTTTACCAAACATCAAGAACAGTACAGAAGGCATTTGTACAATCTCGTGGAAGCTCATCCCCTATTCGTGAATTCGCATACCGGAATGGATTTTTTCTCCCACTCCCAAAATGCCACTTTGATTGAAATGGCCCACAAAGTAGAATTGGAAACCGGGGTTATCATTACCCATGAAACCCATCGCTCACGTTTTTCCTATGCCGCCCATGCCTGTTTACCGTATTTGGAGGAATACCCTTTTCTAAAACTTACTTCCGACCTGTCCCATTGGTGTTGCGTTGCCGAATCCTTATTGGAAAATCAGCCCAAAGCAGTTCAAAGGGCCATTGAACATACCTATCACATCCATGCCAGGGTAGGTTCGGCCCAGAGTCCGCAGGTCATAGACCCCCGGGACGGGAATTATAAAACTGAGTTGGACCTGTTTACTGAATGGTGGTGTTTAATGATAAAGTCTGCCCAAACAAAAAAACGCCCCTATATCACTGTTACTCCTGAATATGGCCCACATCCCTATTCAATATACAAGGCAAACACTAAAATACCGCTAGGGGATCAATGGGAAATTAATGGATTCATTAAAAATCACCTTGCCGAATCCATAAAACATTTTCCTTCAATTATATGCGCCACGTAGTTCTTCATTTTTTACAACCTCCATTATTATGAGCTAAAACATACCATTATAAAATATACTTTTATAAAATAGGTCAAAAAAGTATCTGAAATCAGCAAATTATCACAACTTAAAATTGTTATTTAGGTACGCATACCTGTTTTAAGAAGTCATTGGAACAATGGACCAGGTTGTTCGTCGATAATCTTTCTGAAATTAACAAATAGTTAAGAAATTTAATACCATAAACTGGCTGAACTTCAAGCCAAATTTCTAACTAAATAATTTCAACAGTATGAACAAGAAGATTCATTTCTTTTTAATGACTTTAGCCTTACTCTGCCTAAACGGCGTTATGGCACAAAGCAAAACCATTACCGGGAGTGTTGTAGATGCCAATGATGGCTCTCCGCTTCCTGGAGTAAGTATTGTGGTACAAGGTACTACAAATGGCACCCAAACCGATTTTGACGGAAACTATAGCATTGATGCGGCTATTGGCGAGGTTTTAGTTTTCTCATACATTGGAATGAAAACCCAAACAGTTACTATTGGCAACTCAAATACCATTGATATATCGATGTTGGAAGATGCAAGTCAATTGGAAGAGGTTGTCGTAACTGCCTTAGGTATTAAAAGGGAAGAAAGAGCCCTAGGGTATGCGGTTTCAGAAATTAAGGGAGAGGATATAGCCCAAGTTGCACAGATCAACCCCATAAACGCTATGCAAGGAAAGACGGCAGGGGTGCAAATCAGCACCACTTCCGGAGGAACATTTGGCGGGACCAGAATTACGGTAAGGGGTAATTCCACTTTTGACCAGAACACTCAACCGATCTTTGTTGTAGACGGAGTAATCTTGGACAATGATATAAGTGGTGAAAACGGAGCGGATTGGGGTAACCAACTTAAAAACCTCAACCCTGATGATTTTGAATCGTTTTCCATACTGAAAGGTGCCGCTGCATCGGCTCTTTATGGTTCAAGAGCATTGAACGGGGTAGTCATAGTGACTACCAAATCCGGAAAAAAGCGCAAAGGTTTAGGAGTAAGTGTTAACCAAACGGTTGGGGTAAGAACAGTATACGATTCTCCAGATTTTCAAAACCAATATGGCTCAGGCCTTACTGCAGGCGGATTTAGTTTTGTAACCAACGGGCCCAATACCAGAACAAGAGACGACTCACATGATACCAGCCAGTTTTTCACCTATGACTTGGCGACTGGTCTACCGTCGATGGCTTTTGATTCCTACGAAGAACATGCCGCAAGTTGGGGACCACGTTTTGATGGCCAGGAAATTATAGACTATGATGGTTCCAGAGCTACCTGGTCTGCTCAGCCGAACAATTATAAAGACTCCTTTGATACGGGTTTCATTAGAAATACCAACGTAGCTATAGATGGAGGTACCGAAACCAGTAGTTTTAGACTATCATTTTCCAATTTTTCCGAATCAGGTGTGGAATTAAGGAACGATTTTGACAAAAACTCATTAAGTTTTAAAGGCTCACATGATTTAATAAAAGATCAACTAACTGTAAGTGCCGTTATGCACTACACCCGCTCCAAGGCTAAAAATCCTTTACAGCCAGGAGGACTTACCTCCTGGTTCCATGATGGTTTTCCTAGAAACTATGACGTAAACAAATGGAAAAACAACTATTTGGATGTGGATGGCGGAGTACCACATCCATATGGAGACAACTACAACTATACCAGAATGAGCAGAATATGGGCCCATGCACTTGAGGATGATAACGTTCGAACAGAGGGTTCTTTTATATCGAACATAAATTTAAATTATAAGATTTCGGACAATATTACTGCCACTCTTGAAGGGAATATTAATCAATACACCTATAATCAGGAGACCAAAACTTTTGCAGATAATAGAGACCGACTAAACGGATCTTACTATTTTGGTAATGGGGAAAAATTTCAACATAGTTTTTCCGCAAAATTGTTTTTCGACAAACAAATCAATGATGACTTCAGAATGGATTTGTTATTGGGAGGGGAATTGTGGACATCAAAAGAACAGAGTCAGTATGCGAACACTACCGGTGGATTTAAAATCCGTGATTTCTACGCCTTGGCCAACTCAAAAGACGCACTGAATGTAGGTGGCGGTATCGGACCAAGAAAGAAAATCAATTCAGTTTATGCCTTTTTCAATACCAGCTACAAAAGAGAACTTTATTTTAGCGCTACCGCTAGAAATGACTGGTCTTCAGCTTTGGTATACCCCAATGGCCAAGGCAACAACTCTTATTTCTACCCTTCTGCCAGTCTGGGTTGGGTAAGCTCTGAAACTTTTGATTTACCGGATTTCATTTCGTTCGCCAAACTAAGGGCCTCTTACGCCATAGTGGGTAATGATACTGCACCCTATAGTTTATCTACTGGATTCGCAGTAGATAATTTTAGTCAGAACCCGGATTTAAATATGTTTAAATTCGAAGATAACACAGCTGTCTCGGTCAATTTAAAACCTGAAAAAAAGTATTCGTTCGAAACAGGTATGGATCTAAGATTCTGGAACAACCGAATTGGTTTGGATGTAGCATATTATAAAGACAACACTAAAAACCAAATTATTCCCTTACAGGTACCGTCGGAGTCCGGGATAGACAACCAATTGATTAATGCCGGTAACCTTCAAAATCAAGGGGTAGAAGCAGCTTTAAATATTAAGATTATAGATAATCCGGATTTCAGTTGGGACATAGGTGCCAATTACACACATAATCGAGATAAAATTATAGAATTGGCCCCAGGAATAAACGAATTTAGACTATTCGGAAATCCTGATGATTCCAACTCCGCTACGGCTTCCTATGCTTATGTAGGCGGTAATTATGGTGATTTGGTTACCAGAAGAGGTTACGATTATTATGATGGCACAAACAGCTCAAACCACGGTATTCCGGTTTTGGCAAATAGAAACGGTTGGTCAGTGGCCTACCCTATCGGAATCCAAAATAAAGATTCCCTTTACGTCATGGGTAATATGCAAGCCGATTGGTACGGTGGCATGAACACTTCTGTTAGATATAAAAGAGTACGTTTAAGTGCTATCGTAGACGCCAAATTTGGTGGTGAAATTTATTCCGCGGATGCAAGGTACGGGCTACACCAAGGTGTTTTGGAAAGCTCCTTGCCTAACAGGGACGCTTCACAAGGAGGTATTACCTGGACAAGTCAAGGACAGGGTCAAAACTTTTTCGGAAAAACCTATGAGGACGGATATATTCCTAATGGTGTTTTTCCAGATGGTACAACCGTTACATCTGGACCTGCCGACAATAGAACCAATGTCGATGTTGGTGGCTTAACATATCAGCAAGCTTACGATCAAGGTTTGGTAGAACCAACACATTGGTCGGGTTATGTATACAGATGGACTTCAGCCAGTACGGGTACTCCTATAACAGGTGTTTACACTTCCAGTTGGGTAGGCTTAAGGGAAGTCACCCTAACCTACGACGTACCTTCTGAAATTCTGGACAAAATCTTGGTAAAAAGTGCTTCTTTGGCCTTAACAGGACGTGATTTAGGATTTTTATATAATTCCTTACCAGACAACATAAACCCTACTCTAAGTAGCAATGCAGCGGCGAATCCTCTACAACAGAAGTCATCGCCCTACATAAGGTCTATTTCCTTTTCGTTAAAACTCAATTTCTAAATTTGAAAATTTCAAACATGAAAAAAGTATTCTACATATTAATCGGCCTGGTAATCATTACCGGTTGTGAAGACGATTTTGCTGAATTCAATACCAATCCCAATATAGGCGTACCACCCCCAGAAACCTTGTTCACCTATGTACAAAAGGAGATGGTTACCTATAAGAATGGCGGGGAATGGTATCATGAGAACCATCAAAAAATGACCTGGGCACAGTATTTGGTACAGGGCAGGGCCAATGATAGTGATATAAACACCATACTTCCAGGAAGTAAGTATGGTACCTTCTATACCAAAATCATGAACCATTTAACCGAGATGAGACTTCAGATTTCCCAACTCTCGGAAGAAGAACAAAAGTTCTATCAAAAAATGGTGGCGGCATCCGATATCTTACAAGCCTTTTTTGCCCTAAGAATTACAGACCAGTATGGAGACATTCCTTACTCTGAGGCTGCAGATGGCCGTAGGGAAGGTAAATTGGACCCCAATTACGACAAACAGGAAGCCGTTTTATTACAGCTTTTGGATGAATTAAACTCAGCTATTCAAAAAATGGACGAAAATATTGCCAGTAGCTACAATTTTTCACCTAACGATATCGCTTACCAAGGAGATATCACTAAGTGGATCAAATGTGCCAATGCCGTTAAATTAAGAATAGCTACACGTCTCTTGAGTCAAAACGAATCAAAAGCACAAGAAATAATAACCGGCGTAGTTACTGATGGTAGATTATTTGAAAGTGAAGACGATCAATTTACCTTCGATCTAGGGGGTACCTACCGAGGTGCGCCAGGAGCGGATTTTGAATGGAAGGGTGTTATGTGGTCCGCTGAACCACTCGTGGAATTCATGAAATCTACGACAGACCCTAGATTGAGAATATTTTTTGAACCCAATGGATATACCCAAGAAACTATAGATGCCTTTGCCGACCCCGCCAGTATTTCCCCAGCAGTGGATATAGACAACGACAATGAAGTTTTGTACACTACCGCAGATGGAGAAGATATTTTGGGTTATCGATACATTGGCCTACCAGCCTATAGAAACGATCCAAACATTAATGTTCCAGATTATTATTTGTTTGCAGACCAACCCAATTCAGTGGGATCGAATGCAACAATGTTATCCAAATACAACAGAAGATTGATTCAGGAATGTAATTTTCGTTACGGGGGATTACCACAGCCAGAAGGCAATTATGTGGATGTTATGATTTCTTACTCGGAAGTATGTTTCTTAATGTCAGAATTCATACTTAAAGGCTATACCTCCGGTGATGCGGCCGACTGGTATAGAAAAGGAATTGAATCTTCATTGAGAACCTACAACATGTTGGGCGAAAAACAGGATCTGATTATGCGGGTAGCCAATAAGGAATATCCGTACTTGCCAATAAGTGAAGATGAAATATCAAATTATCTTGCCAACCCTTCCTTACAGTTGAACGGAACGGATGATTTGGAAAAGGTATACATTCAACAGTTCATGAATTTTTACCGTCTCCCAGAAGAAGGATGGATTCTTTCCATGCGTACCGGATACCCAAAATACGGTTCCTCATTATTGGCAAGATCTGCTACCGACGATCCGGAAATTCCTTTTCCAAGAAGAATTCCACCACCGGAACCAGGCGACCTAAATGTTGCCAAATGGTTACAAGCAAATACGGATCAAGGATTTACCAGTCCAAGGGATGAAACACCAAGTGTGCTGAATTCACAACGTCTTTGGTGGGATAAGAACAATCCTTCGATTGGTAGTGGGGGAAATTAAAATAAATCTTTGATAAAGGTGTATTGTATATTTTTTTAAAATGGTTGGCTAATCTTTATAGCCAACCATTTTTTTGTTACAATTATGAATTCCGGTCTTTCCTTCATCCTGAAAAACATTGGGAGCTGTCGTTAATAAATAAAAAAGCATCAAACTTTGTCCTGTTATTAATTGTACTTTATCAAGTTCCAAATTATCTTGGTAAAACAAAAAACCATTAAAATTTCCGAAACATACCTGCATGAAATACTTAAAAATATACTTAGCACTATTCTTGCTATTCTCCATGGCCCTGAATTCACAACAATTGGCTCCAGCCACCCTTTTCCTTTCCGAATTGGATATTGAAAAACCAGAACAACCTTGGTGGCCTGCCCAGAAAAACAAGGCTATCACCGGAGCAACGATTCAAATTGGGGGGGTATCTTTTAAAAATGGTATTGGGACCTTGTCTGGAAGTAAACTCTTCTTTTTCCTGGATGGTAAGAGTAAAAAATTTAAGGCCCAAGTAGGGATTCAGGATATGCAGGACTTTCCGCAGGATGTTGAATATAACACCCTAAGCGATGGCAATAAATTATTCTATTCCGAACACGAAGGGGATAAAACCTTTGTAGGCATTGCCAACTCTAAAGACAACATGGGCAAAGGCAGTGTTAGATTCCTAATAAAAGGGGACGGAAAATTATTGTGGAAAAGTAAAAAAATAAATGGTGGGGACAAAACTACAACAGTTGAACTAAACCTCCAAGGTGTCCAGGTTTTGGAACTCAGCGTTGAGGATGGTGGTGATGGTGTCTCCGGTGACCATGCCGTTTGGGCGAATGCAACCATCAACTATTCCAATTTTAAACCACAACTGGTAGATGCCAACTATTTTAATAAATTAAAGACCGTCGATGCCATTTTTAATAACCGTATTAAGCCCCTAATACAAAAATTACCCCTGGGTCAAGACATATTTAAAGAAGGGATAAAAACGGATTGGTTGGTTAAAAAAGTAAGTCTCCCTTCCCAGGTATATCAACAGGCCAACGGAAAGGAAATTGTAATCTCCAACGGCTTGATCAGTAGAACATTCCGACTCACCCCAAACTGTGCCACGGTAGGTTTTGACAATCTTGTTTCTGGAGAATCGCTTCTTCGCGGTGTAAGTCCGGAAGCCATGCTTACCATAAACGGGCAGGAATATACAGTGGGCGGTCTGGATGGACAGATTGAATACGGTTATTTAAAAGAAGAATGGTTGGACCAAATGTGGAGTCCGGCCGGTTCATTTCAACTTACCGATTTTAAGGTTGATGAAATTCAAGAGCGCATTAAGTGGCCAAACAAAAGATGGTCTTCCCAACCTAAAAGTCCAACCCAAGGAAAACAAATAAGTTTTTTCTATGCGCATCCAGATTTTCAAGACCTCTTGGTAAAAGTGCATTATGAAATCTATGATGGCATTCCTTTGATCAGCAAATGGTTCACCCTTGAAAACAGGGGATCAAAACCTGTTGTCTTAAACAATTTTAAAAGTGAAATCCTGGCGATGGTGGAGGCCGAAAGTGCGGTAGAAAAACAAAAAGGCTGGGAGACCCCCAATATTCATGTGGAAAGCGATTTTGCATTTCATTCCATGTCCATGAAAAATGCCAACAAAGTAGTTCATTGGGAAAAAGACCCACGTTATACTTCACAAGCCAGCTATTTATTGTCCACACCATGTTTGTTGGAGTGTAAATTGCCCCTCGGACCCAATGAAACCATAACCCCAGGAACCAATTTTGAATCTTTTAGAGTCTGGGAAATGCCCTTTGATAGTTATGACAAACAGCGCAAGGGCCTTTATACCAATGCCATGTACAAATTAATAGCCCCTTGGACTACGGAAAATCCCCTATTTTTACATTTGACCACTACGGACGATGCCAAAGTAAGGGCAGCCATTGACCAATGTGCGGAAACGGGTTATGAAATGGTCATTTTAAGTTTTGGCAGTGGTTTAAATATGGAAGATCTGTCCGATAGCAATATAAATAAATTTAAAGCCTTGGCAGACTATGCCCATTCCAAGGGTATAGAACTCGGTGGATATTCCCTTTTATCCAGCAGATGGATAAGTGATGAAGTAGATGTAATTAATCCGGAAACGGGCAAAAGAGGTGGTGTAATTCACGGTAGTTCCCCGTGTTTAAATAGCCAGTGGGGCATTGATTATTTTGAAAAATTAACGGTCTTCTTCAATAAGACCGGTTTTGATCTTTTGGAACACGATGGTTCCTACCCTGGTCAATTATGTGCTTCAACCAGTCATGTGGGACATAAGGGGTTGGAGGATTCCCAATGGAAATCTTGGAAACGAATTACCGATTTCTACAAGTGGTGCAATGAAAAAGGAATTTCCCTTAATATCCCAGATTGGTACTATCTAAGTGGCAGCACTAAAAATGGAATTGGATATAGGGAAGTCAATTGGTCTCTACCCCGAGAACGTCAATTGGTACTGGGTAGGCAAAATATGTATGACGGAACTTACGACAGGCTTCCAAGCATGAGTTGGACCTTTGTTCCCCTTACAGAATACCACGGTGGCGGAGCAGAAGCCACTATAGAGCCATTGGACACCCATTTAGAAGCCTATAAGGCCCATATGGTGCAAAACTATGGCATGGGAGTTCAGGCCTGTTATAGGGGGCCTCGTTTGTACGACACCGAGAAAACCAAGAACACCGTCGAAGAGGTAGTTGATTGGTACAAGAAATACCGTAACATCCTTAATTCTCCCATAGTACATATTAAAAGAGCGAATGGAAGGGACATTGATGGAATAATGCACGTTAACCCGGAATTGAACGAAAAAGGGTTGGCATTGTTCTTTAACCCAACCAACAAAACCTTGTCGCAAACCATAAAACTCCCCATGTATTATTCTGGGCATTCGCAGGTAGTAAACATTCAGGAGAAGGACGGAGAAATAATAAGCTATAAATTAGCTAGGGATTATTCGATAAATTTAAAAGTGGAAATCCCCGCCAACGGCAGTACTTGGTTTGTAATTTATTAACCGATAAAACAAAACATATGACGACTAAAACAATTTACATCTTGGCCATAATTCTCTTCATGGCAAGTTGCGATTCCACGCCAAAAAAAGTGGAGCTCGACCGAATTCCCAAATACAAACTTAAGTTCAATCAACTGGCCACGACTTGGGACGAAGCCATTCCTTTGGGGAATGGCACTGTAGGAGCCTTGGTTTGGGAAAAAGACGGAAAACTTCGACTTTCCCTGGACCGGGCCGATCTCTGGGACCTACGGCCCATGGAAAATCTAGATTTCGCGAACTATGGATTTGATTGGGTAAAGGAGCAATGGGAAAAGGATACCTATAAAAATGTACAGGATAGATATGATGCTCCCTACGACCAATTACCGGCACCCTCAAAAATTCCTGGGGGAGCCCTGGAATTTGATGTAAAAGGATTGGGAGAGGTAGCATCGGTAACGCTAAATTTGGATTCAGCAATATGCGAAGTAAAATGGAAGAATGGCGCCATTTTAAAAACTTTTGTCCATGCCACTGAACCTTTGGGTTGGTATATCTTTGAAAACATTAGCGGAGATCTGAACCCCACCATAATTCCACCTGCCTATGTCTCAGTAAAGGAGGCCGGCGCAGATAATCCGGTAACAGGGCAAGACCTTAGAAGACTAAATTATGATGGGGGTAGGGTTACCCAAAAAGACCATGTTATTACCTATGACCAAAAGGGTTGGTCCGACTTTAAATTTCAAGTGCACACCCAGTGGAAACCTACACCAAAAGGATTACAAGGTAGTTGGAGCATCAGCTCCCAAGGCTCGGAAAAAGTACCAGAAGAAACCGCGGAACAGGTGGTAACAAAATCGCTCCAACAGGGAATTGAATCTGCTATGGAGAGCCATATGGGTTGGTGGAATTCCTTTTGGAACAAGTCTACCATTAAGGTTCCAGATCCTGTTCTGCAGCACCAATGGTATATGGAAATGTACAAATTGGGGTCGGCGGCCAGACAAGGGGCACCACCAATATCACTTCAAAGTGTATGGACGGCAGATAATGGAAAATTGCCGCCTTGGAAAGGTGATTTCCACCACGATCTAAATACACAACTAAGTTATTGGCCTACTTATTCGGGAAATCATTTGGATTTGGAACAGGGGTTTATTGACTGGCTTTCCCATTACAAGCCTACTTTTAAGAAGTATACCAAAGATTTTTATGGCACTAACGGACTTAACGTTCCAGGAGTGACCACTCTAACGGGAGACCCCATGGGCGGTTGGATCCAATATTCTTTTGGACCTACCGTGGGGGCTTGGTTGGGGCATCATTTCTATCTGCATTGGCGGTATTCCATGGACAGGGATTTTCTTAAAAACGAGGCCTATCCTTGGATCAAGGAGGTGGCCATACACTTTAATGAATTATCTATTTTGGATGAGGATGGAAAAAGAAAACTGCCTTTGAGTTCCAGCCCTGAAATACATAATAATTCCCGTGAAGCTTGGTTTGGCGATATGACCAATTTTGACCTTGCCCTGATTAAATGGACCTATTCCCATGCGGAAGAACTGGCCTTGGAACTGGGGCTAAAGGAGGAAGCGGAACAATGGAAAGCATCACTTAAGGAATGGCCGGATTATGCCGTTGATGAATCAGGCCTAATGTTCTCCCCCAGCCTACCCTTTAATGAATCCCATCGCCACTTCTCCCATTTAATGGCCATTCATCCTCTTGGATTGATAGACCCGGCAAATGGCGCAAGAGATATGGAGATCATAGAAAAGACCATTGCCAACTTGGACGCAACTGGTTCTAGCCAATGGGTTGGTTATTCCTTTAGTTGGCTGGGAAATCTGAAAGCGAGGGCTTTTGATGGGGAAGGGGCAGCAAAAGCATTAAAGGATTTTGCCACCTCCTTTGTACTGCCCAATAGTTTTCACGTTAACGGTGACCAATCGGGTACCGGAAAATCGAATTTCACGTACAGACCATTTACTTTGGAAGGCAACTTCGCCTTTGCCGCTGGCTTACAGGAAATGCTGATACAGAGTCATACAGGAACCGTACGCCTTTTTCCCGCTATACCCTCAGACTGGAAAAACGTTGGATTTAGCAAATTACGGACAGAAGGGGCCTTTTTGATATCTGCCCAAAAACAAGATGGAAAACTAAAATGGGTAAAGATCGTTTCTGAAAGAGGTGGGGAAATTAAGCTTAAAAACCCCTTTCAGAAAAAAGAAATTTCCATTGGCGAAAATATAACCCATACCTGGGATGGCGATACACTGATCACACAAACCGATCCAGGGCAAGAAATATGGCTTAAACCTTAGTGAATAATAACCTCTCCACAAATATGCAAAATAATTTGATGCCTGCAATCATATCTGAAAGAGAGATCCAAAATGGCCGGTAATATGAAAAGAGAATCGCCTCTTAAAATACTTTTTTTTGCTGTCTTTATTTTGATGGCCAACTTTTCCTTGGCACAAGAAATTAGAGAAATCCATGTATCGCCTTCCGGAGACGACAACAATTCGGGAACCTTTGAAAGACCTTTTAAATCTCTAGGTAGGGCAACTGCTGTATTGGGAGCCATGGATTCCCATCAACTTGAGAAAATTGTAGTTTGGCTTAATGATGGGGTATACCGCATAAGTAATGCCATTGTATTAGATTCAACCGTAAAGAGAAGGGGAACTACCTTCAAATTTAAGGCGGTTGAAGGTTCAAGTCCTACAATATCCGGGGCCGTGGAACTCAAGGATTGGACTAATTTAGATAATGGCATATGGGTTTCCGAGGTACCCGAAAATCTTGGGATTTTTCGGGAATTGTTCGTAAAAGGCAAACGCGCTATACGGGCCAGACATCCCAACAAAGAATATCTTAGGGTGAAGGAAGTCGGGGCTGATAGACGAACCAACTTCACTTATCACATAGGCGACTTTCCACAACCAAAAAAACCTGGGGAAGTGGAACTGGTGGTATTTCACGATTGGTCCATAACGCGAATTCCGATTAAAGATATATCATTGGACTCCCACACTATTACCGCTTCGGATTCGATCGGGGCAAAAGGTTTGAATTTCTTTAATCTGGATAATTGGGAACCCAACCCTCGTTATTACTTAGAAAATGATATTGAATTTTTGGATGAGGAATATGAATGGTATTTGGATTCCTTTGCCTCCAAAATATATTTAAAATTACCAATGGACTTGGAACCTTCCCAACTATCCATAGAGGTGCCACTGGCAGAATCCCTATTGATCGTGGAGGGCAGTGAACAGAATCCTATATCCAATATTAGCTTTGAAGGGATTAGCTTCAAACACTGCAGATGGAATATCCCTAACCATACCTATGCAGGAATACAGGCCTGTAATTTTGATACGCAACAGGGCAATAAAGAATGGGCAGTGGCGCCAACCGCTATCCGGACAACATGGGCCCACAATATTCGGTTTGAAGATTGTGAATTCTCTTCCTTGGGAGGAAGTGGCATTTGGTTAGGAACTGGAACGATAAATAGCACTATCACAAGTTGTAGGATCCGGGATATTTCAGGAAATGGAGTTATGATAGGCGAAGGACAAGACCGACGGGTTTCTGGCGAGCCTTGGTGGAAAATTGCCCCGCACCAAGCAGCTCTTGGAAACAAAGTTGTAGACTCTGATATTTCAGATTGTGGGACACAGTTTTACGGTGCCGTTGGTATATGGTGCGGATTAACTGCTGAAACCATACTGAAGAACAATGAAATATATAATCTGCCTTACACCGGTATTTCTATAGGTTGGATGTGGAGCCCGGAACCCACCCCCTGTAGGGACAATACCATAGCGGAAAACCATATTCATCATGTAATGCAAAAACTTAGTGACGGTGGGGGAATTTATATGTTGGGCCTACAACCAGGAAGTAAATTGATTGGCAATCATATTCATGATATTTCGGTAAATGCGGGGAGGGCTGAAAGCAACGGGATGTTTTTGGATGAAGGAACCAAAGACGTGCTAGTGGAAAACAACCTTATCTATAATATAGCAAAATCTCCCTTACGCTTTCATAAAGCCCAGACCAATGTTGTGAGAAACAACTATCTATTTTCCAAAGGAAGCACGCCTAGTATAGCCTATAACAATACCTTGGCCGAAAATATATCTCAGGAGGGAAACTTTGAAATAAGCACGGATAACCAGGATTATAAAGATTTATTAATAGAAGCCGTATCAAATTACCGGGACTCCACTTCGAACTTAAAAAAATCTCCCTAGAAACATTTTCACCGGTTTCAATTAACAAGGGGTCCAAACAAATAATATTTTAGGTTTACTTTTAAAGATGATGCTTGAAGCCTTTAGAATTAATGTTACTTTGCTGGAATTGGATTGGGATAGTCACGGATCAAGTCTAATTGTTGGGGACTATACAAAAATTGTGGTCAATCTATACAGGAAGAATTGGATCAGGAGCAATTGTTGTGTTTATGCAAATATTCTTATGGAAAAAATAGCTTCATATAGACACTGCATTTTGGCTTTGTTTTCCGCAAGGGATCCTGGATCGTATTTTGCCGTCCATGAAAGGTAAAAAGTGTCTTGAAACGGAGCTATTCTAGCGCACCAAAAAGGGGTGGATTTAGCTTGTTTTTCCCTATTTTCATATACGGCCTATATACGGCCTATATACGGCTTATCTATGGCTTATCCCCAGACATAACATTAACATGACCCGTTGATTTTTTTTTACGGGTATCAGGGAGCCTTCAGATTAGCCACTTGTGATTTAGCCCATGGCATTTCTATTTTACATTATTCGTGATCATTTAGTCTCTAAAATTCTGACTTTACCCAACAAAAACTACATATTTAGTTGTTTAACTATTTTTATAGTTGCATAACTAAAAAAATAGTTATATGTTTGGATAGCGTTAAGGATTGAAGTGAAAAGCCCGCAGTTCTACCAGAACGAGGACTTGTAGCGTAAAGCCTGACGGCCTAAGCCGTAACGCACAAAAAAATAAGGATCCATGAAAAAATTGACCAATAAGGAGGAAGAGGTAATGAAAATTCTATGGGAATTGGAGAAAGCTTTTGTAAAGGACGTTCTAGCCAAGTTTACCGAAGAAAGGCCCCATTATAATACGCTTTCCACCATTATCCGCAACTTGGAAGAAAAGGGATATGTGTCCCATGAAGCCTATGGAAACACACACCAATATTACCCAGTGGTAGCCAAGGAAGAGTACAGAAAACAATTTATTAGCGGGGCCATTGAGGATTATTTTAATAATTCCTATAAGAATCTGGTTTCTCATTTTGCCTCCGAGGACAAGATCAGCGTGGAAGAATTGAAAGAAATTATAAAGCTCATAGAAAAAAAGAATTAATGGAAGACTTCCTTATTTACCTGATAAAGAGCAGTGGTGTTCTTGCCATTTTTTGGTGTTGCCATAAACTTTTCCTGGAAAAGGAAACCCTATTTGCCTTACATAGAGTGTTCCTGGCTTCTGGGATTTTAATAGCCTTACTTTTTCCACTTTGGACACTCACCGAAATTGTACTGGTAGACCCCCTGCCCTTTACTTTGGAGGAATCCGCGACTGTGGAATCCATTCCTATAAATACTCCTGGATTTGATTGGTGGAACATAATTGCCATCCTTTACGCCGGTGGAGTTCTCTTTTTCCTGGGCCGACTTGGGATGCAACTATTATCCTTAAGACGATTGATAAAACAGGGAACAATTATGGAAGTCAATGCTTTTAAGTTAATAGAATCCAAGGCGGATACCTCCCCCTTTTCCTTTTTCAATCTCATAGTTTACAATCCGGCCCTACACCAGCCCGATGAATTGGAAAAAATACTTGCCCATGAAAAAATACACGCGCTTCAATGGCATTCCTTGGATATTTTGTTGGTCCATCTATTTTCTGCGTTTCAATGGGTAAATCCCTTTGTCTGGTTATACAAAAAATCGGTCTCACAGAATCTGGAGTACATTGCAGACCAATGTGTTTCAAATAACTTGGGAAGTTCTAAGGAATATCAATACTTATTGCTGAAAAACGCCTCGGCAGCCCAACAATATTCATCAATCATCAATCCATTTTTTACTTCATCAATCAAAAAACGAATCGTCATGTTAAACAAAAGCAGATCAAACAATCTCAGAGCTTGGAAATTTACGCTTGTAGTACCTTTCCTTGCCTATTTTTTAGTTGCCTTTAATACCAAAACGGTAACACAGGTAAGTACCCCGACCAACCTACCGGTATCAACATTGGAGAACAACAATACAGACACTACCAAAGTTGAATTTACCATTTACAAGACCAGTACGCCAGAAGACCTGGAGAAAATCTCCAACACTCTCAAAAAAAATTATAGCGTTTCCCAAACTTTCGCAGACATAGAGCGAAATCAAAATGGGGCAATCACAAACATATCATCATCGTTTACAGTTTCCAAACTTGATGAGACGACCATGACAGGCACCAATACATTTAAGGATCTAAATGGTATAAAACCATTTTCAATATATATTGAAACCGATAAGGATAATAAAATTATTTCTATGGGGCATGAGTCGGAGGGAAATGACAACATGAATGGACTTAAGGCCTATCAACAAATTAAAAAAACCAACCATGATTCCGAAACGATCCGTATCAAGGCGTCCGCTACGACGAATAATTCAGCAGCAGCAGACCCTTTGATTATTATAGATGCCATGGAAGTTTCCAAGGATTACAAGGTCAGTGAAGTAGATCCCAAGAACATTCACAGTATTAATGTCGTAAAAGGAGTCACTGCCACAAATATATATGGGGAAAAAGCAAAAAATGGGGCAATTGAGATCACGACTAAAAATTATCAAAATGCCATTGTCTCAGAAACAACCTCAGACACTTCCCAAAATAATCCATACCTCTACATTAAATCCGATAAAGAACCATTATTTGTTATAGATGGAGTTATAAAGGATGAAGATTTTGACATGGGTAATATCCTACCAAGTTCTATTGAAAGCATTAACGTTTTAAAAGGGGAAGCAGCCTTAAAAAAATACGGCAAAAAAGGAGAAAAAAACGGGGTAGTGGAGATCATTACCAAAAAAAATGAGTGGAAGGTGCAGTCCAGTAACAACAATGCCGTAGAACCCAACGCCAACTGGACTACAAATGTAACAAGCTACAATGAAAGTAATGAGGTCATAAAAGGGGAAGATGGCAAAACTCCAAATAGTAAATGGAAAGTAGGTTACGGTATCAACACGAACGACCCGGATGATATTTTGGATATAAGTTCATATAAAAAGCAGGGGATGGAAAAAGCCGTGATCTTTGTCAACGGTGTAAACAAGGGAAAAAACTATGTGCCCACCATGAAATATTCGGAAGTTGAGTACATAAGCACTTATCCCCCAAGTACAGGGATCACAAAAAGATATGGAAAGTTGGCGAAAAACGGAGTAATAGAGATTGCAACAAAGAAAGAGTAGAATAAGTTAAAGCTCAAAAAGAACCTCCAAAGTCACTTCGAAATGAGTTGCCCTTTTGCAACTCCAGATAGGTACCTTAGGGAGAGAAGTTGTACATATTTGACTTTTCTGTTGGATTTGAATAAGCCTTAGATTTGAAGGTAGCCAGTTGTGTGATTTTGATAAGGGATTATTTATCTTAAGGGTATTCATTAAACTGCATATTAGCTACTTGTGTGATTTCTCTCTATCGATCGAAATGACTGCAATAGTCACTTCGACAGCATCTCCTTTTCGGGACGACGGGGAATCGCACATCCTTGGCTCACAAATTAGATTTAGCTCCCTCAGCATTGAGCGGTGCTACTTGCGTAATTTAGTATATGTCATTTCTATTCTAGGAGTATCCATGAACTTGTAGCATCTAAAATTCTTTACATATAACCTAAGAAAAGGCTCCTTCCCCTAGACAGGGGAAGGTGGATCTTCAGCAATCGGCTGAAGGGACGGAAGGGGTGCAACCTATTGGAATGGAAATATTAAATAAGTGTATTATAAAATTCACAACTACGCCTTGGTCTTCTATTCGTATGAAATGACTGCAATAGTTACTTCGACAGCATCCCCTTTTTCGGGACGACGGGGAATCGCACATCCTTGGCTGAAACTTAATGTATAATATAACGCTCGGTGGTTTTGCCTAAGGAATTGTATTGGCTATAAGCTTATTTCACTTGTCTTGGACTTTCAATCCCTTCCGTCTCCTGCGCTTGGATGCAGGATCCACCTTCCCTTAACCAAGGGAAGGAGCCTTATGCTGTAGGCATGTTTCCAAAAGAGAATTAAGCAGTCTAGCAAATATATAAACAATTCTTAATCAGTGTTTTATAAAACACGTAATATCATATAATTATCAATATGTCACTTGTAATAACCACAGGGCATCAAAAATATAGGCCGTACAGCTTCAAAAATTGATCATACGAACCTTCTTATGGGCCAGGATGTGCCTGAAAAATTTTAAACCTTCTTGTTCAACGATATTTTCTATCTTTATCCGTATCAAACTATTCAAAAATTAAAATGAAACCATTTATTTTCCTTTTCTCCACTTTACTAAGCATGACCACTTACGCCCAAAACACTGTACTGCCTCTTTGGCCCAACAACATACCCAACTCCATTAAGACCGATGAAAAAGAGGAAGTAGTAAGCGCGGATATTGTTACGATAGCCAAAGTACAGGTACCACAAATAGAAGTATATCTTCCTGCAAAAAAAATAGCCACCGGACAGGCGGTATTGATTTTCCCGGGCGGTGGTTATGGTATACTGGCGTATGACTGGGAAGGCACTGATTTTGCAAAATTCCTTAACGCCAAAGGCATAGCGGGAATAGTAGTAAAATATCGTTTGCCCAGTCTAAAATCACAAACAGAAATACACAAAGTACCCTTACAGGATGCACAACGGGCCATAAGGACAGTGCGGTCCAAAGCCTCGGAATGGAATATTGATCCTACCAATATTGGAATAATAGGTTTCTCTGCAGGTGGTCATTTGGCCTCTACTTTGGGTACCCACTATAATGACGAGGTATATCCCAAAAAAGATGCCATTGATAACCTTAGTGCACGACCTGACTTCATGACCTTGGCCTATCCAGTTATTACCATGGGAGAACCAAATACCCATGGTGGCTCTAGAAGAAACTTATTGGGGGAAAATCCTTCACAACAGATGGTTGAACATTTCTCCAACGAATTACAGGTTACTGCCGATACCCCTCCCACATTTTTGCTGCATGCCTCGGACGACACCGCTGTCCCCGTGGAGAACAGTCTTTTGTTCTATACGGCCCTAATAAAAAATAAGGTTCCCACAGAAATGCATATCTACCCAACAGGAGGTCACGGTTTTGCCCTGGGGCTACAAGACACCCATTTGGCCACATGGACCAATCAATGGGTAGGATGGTTAAACAATTTAAAATGATAATCCTCCACTCTATTGGAAATGAACGTTCTTTTAACAATGGTTTTGGACCAATAGATGTAAGGTATTGATATAAGCCCGACAAAATCTAATGATAGTTGTCATGTTTTGATAGACCCAAAAGCTTTACTTTTATCATTAAAACCTCATAGAATGGAGAAGCGGATTTTAATAATGACCCTACTTTTGTCTAGTTTCCTATCCGCTCAAAAATGGGAAAGCGATTGGACAGCCGCTGCCGCCCTGGCCAAACAAAACCACCAAAATGTGCTCTTGGTCTTTTCTGGTTCCGATTGGTGTGCCCCTTGTATTAGACTGGATAAAAGTATTTGGCAGTCCTCCGAATTTCAGGATTATGCCAAGGACCATTGGACTATGCTAAGGGCAGATTTTCCCAGAAAAAAAGCGAATCAACTCCCGGAGGATCAAAAGATTAAAAACGCCCAACTCGCTGAAAAATACAATAAAAACGGATATTTCCCTTTGGTACTTCTCCTGGACCCGAATGGTAATATTCTGGGACAAACCGGATTTAAAAACATATCCGTGCAAGAATACATAGCACTTTTAAAATCATTTGAAGGTTGAAAAACCAATTATTAATTGCATTTGCAGTTTTAATCCCATGTTTCGTCATTGCTCAGGACATAGCACATAGGCGAACCACTAAATTAATGGGAAGTAGGTTCGATATAACTGTGGTTGCAAAGGATGAGGTTGCTGCTGACCATTATATAGACGCCGCCATTGCAGAAATCACCAGAATTGAAAAGTTGATTTCTTCATGGAATCCTTCCTCCCAAACCTCTGAAATAAATAAAAATGCTGGCATATCAGCTGTAAAAGTTGTTCCGGAACTAATAGACCTTATAGAACGGTGTATTACTATCTCGAAAATTACCGATGGCGCTTTTGATATTAGTTATGCCTCCATCGATAAGGTATGGAGATATGATGGCAGCATGACCCAAATGCCATCTAAGGAAGCCATAACCAATTCGGTTTCCAAAATTGGTTATCAAAACATTGTACTGGATAAGAATGCGCAAACCGTATTCCTAAAATTGGAAGGTATGAAAATAGGTTTTGGGGCCATTGGCAAAGGATATGCAGCTGATAAGGTAAGAACCATGCTAAAAACGGAAGGCGTAAAGTCTGGAATAATAAATGCCTCTGGGGATTTAACTACCTGGGGAAAACAACCCGATGGTACGGACTGGATGGTGGGCATTACCAACCCCCTTAACAAGGACAACATATTCTCCTGGTTCCCGGTAGTCAATGCCGCCGTTGCCACATCGGGCAATTACGAGAAATATGTTACCTTCAATGGTGTAAAATATAGCCATATTATTGACCCAAGAACAGGATACCCTTCCACTGGAATCCTAAGTGTTACTATTTTTGCGCCAAGTGCGGAATTATGTGATGCCTTGGCTACCTCCGTTTTTATTACCGGGGTGGAAACGGGCCTATATATAATTAATCAAATAAAAGGGGTAGAATGTATTATTATAGACGACGAGAACAACATCCACACTTCCAAAAATATTGAACTTAACAAAACCCAATAGCATTATGCGACAATTGATTATACTTATTATGGGCATGTTATCACTATCCTCCTGCGTTGCAGTCAGGGAGTACGACAAAGTCTACCTCAATGACGAAGAGATGATTTTGGCCACCAAAAGCCTGGAACGCTTCGAAACCAATTTTCAAATATATAGGGAAGCTGCTGCAGGAGCCAATGGGGGCAAAACAGGTGGTGGATGTGGATGTAATTAAAAAGAAATGAAGAAATTAGGATCTATATTGTTTTTGGGGTTGATTTCATGGGCTGGATTTTCCCAAGGAAACAATCAGGAATACGTTAAGAAAGTCTTGGAAACTCCTGAAGTGGAGCTACTATATAGTTATTATAGTCAAGATGGGAACAATGCCGCTGTTACCGGTGGGGAGGGAACAGAAAAATTAACGGATATGACCCCGACCATTATTGTCAGTATCCCATTGGGAGAGGATAATGTTCTTACTTTGGATGCGGGAATATCCGCCTATACTTCCGCTTCCTCCAGCAATATCAATCCTTTTGACGGCAACAAGACCGCCAGCCCATGGGTGGAGTCCTCAGGCGCCTCCAAAAGCGATGCCCTTACCTATTTCCACCCTACCTTTACCCATAGTTCCAAGAATAGAAACAACATCCTTAGCGGAAACATAGCCATTTCTGCAGAGTACGATTACTTTTCCGTGGGGTTCGGAGGCGGTTATACCCATCTCATGAACGAAAAAAATACAGAATTGGGAATTAGTGCACAAGTATATTTGGACACTTATAAGCCACAATATCCCATAGAACTACGGGATGGTTTTTTTGATGACCGAATTAGTGGAACAGGTACCTATTCTCCATTATTTAATGAATTTAACCACTTGAACCGAAATTCCTATTCACTTTCCCTTAATTTTTCACAGATTATCACTAAACGTTTTCAAGCGTCGCTGTCGTTGGATTTTGTTCTACAGGATGGATTACTTTCTACTCCCCACCAAAGAGTATACTTACAGGATAGGAACAATTTTTTTATTGAGAATTTTCAGTTGGCGGACAATGTGGAACTATTGCCAACTTCCAGATTTAAATTGCCCATTGGTGGAAGGCTTTCGTACTACCTTAACGATCTAATGAGCCTACGCGCTTATTTTAGATATTATTATGACGATTGGGGGGTTAGCGCCTATACGGCAAGTTTGGAAATCCCCATAAAAATATCGGAAAAGTTTACCGTGTTTCCCATGTACCGCTATTATACCCAAACAGCCTCCGATTACTTTTATCCCAAAGAAACGGCATTATCGACCTATGAATACTATACCTCTGATTATGACTTGTCCGAATTTAATAGCAATCAATACGGTTTTGGCATAACCTACAAGGACATTTTTACCCAGAGCAAAGTGTGGAAATTTGGATTAAAGAGCATTAGTTTTAGGTTTAACCAATATGAAAGAACCACCGGCCTAAGTGCCAGTATATTCGAATTGGGCGCCAAATTTATTATGGATTAGTTTATACAGGCATTGAGGCTTACAATATTGAATATCCGCGATTGATCCTATTGGGCCGTCTCCTCGAGCCTCGCTTGTCCGCAAACAGACTCGACCGTACAATCATCATGTTTATTGGGATAATTGCAGACAATGAGTTACAATTTCATAAAATCCTCGGCCAAAATTTTTCTTAGATAAAAAATTAGTTCTTCGGCGTTTGCTTGGGTAAAGACCATAGGGGGTTTTATTTTAAGAACATTATGGTCTGGGCCGTCCGTACTCATAAGGATACCGTGATCTTTCATACGGTTGGCCAAATAATCGGTTTGTTCCGCCAAAGGTTCCATGTGGCCATTTACCAGCTCTATTCCCAAGAAAAGCCCCTGACCTCTTACATCAGCTATAATAGGAAACTCCTTTGCCAGAGTTCTTAGCTCCTTTTTCAAATAAGTTCCAACCTTCAATGCATGTGCCTGTAGCCTCTCCCGTTTCACTACCCTCAAGACCTCGGCGCCTATGGCACAGGATACGGGATTGCCCCCAAAGGTGTTAAAATACTCCATGCCATTGGCAAATCTTTCCGCTACTTCTTGGGTACAGGCCACGGCAGCCAGGGGATGTCCGTTGCCAAGGGGTTTCCCTATGGTAATGATATCGGGGACCACCCCGTGCAATTGGAAACCCCAAAAGGTAGTGCCCATACGGCCACAACCCACTTGCACCTCATCCGAAATACAGAGTCCGCCCGCTTCCCTAACGTATTGATAGGCCAGGGCCAAAAATCCTTCTGGCAATTCCACCTGGCCCCCGCAGCTAATAATCGGCTCTATGATAAAGGCCCCTACTCCCCTTCCCTTGGCATGTATATTATCTATTTGCCCCTTTACCTCTTTTGCATATAATCTTCCGGTATTTTCCCCACGGTACTTGCCCCTAAAGGCATCTGGAAGCGGAAAAATATGGGTGTGTTCCGGAGCGCCCTGGCCACCTTTACCGTCAAACTTATACGAACTGATATCGATACACATATTGGTATTGCCATGATAGCCCACCTCAGAAGCAATAATGTCGCGCTGCCCCGTAGCGGCCTTTACCATTCGGATTGCCAATTCGTTGGCCTCACTACCGGAATTTACAAAATGGAGCACACTCAATGCTGGCGGCAGGGTCTCCAACAACTCCTTGGCCAGCTCATTTATATTTTCGTGCAAATACCGGCTATTGGTATTGATCAAGGCCATTTGTTCCTGCCCTGCCCTTACTACGGCCGGATGTTCATGACCAACATGGGCCACATTATTTACGGTATCCAAATATTTTCTACCGCATTCATCCAATAGGTACTGCCCTGCACCCCGAACCATTTTAATGGGCAGCTTGTACTGAAGGCTCAAACTTTTTCCCAAATGCTGTTTTCTATAGGCCAAGATGTCCGAATTGGAAACCGACTCGCTTTGGGCCAAGGCCTTTTCCTTAAACAACATATTGGGGTCGGGACAAAGGCTTCTCCATAGGTCCACCTGACTGTAATAACCTACTCCCGGAAAATCGATTTTAAAATGGAGCATGGAAAGCATGATCTGAAAATGAAGATGAGGGGCCCAATTACCATTCTCTGCACGATTGCCCAGAACCCCAATCGTATCGCCAGCCTTTAGCCCAGCACCCACCACATGGCTGGTAGCACTATCCACTGATAGATGTCCGTATAAGGTATAAAACTCCAGGCCTTCCTCTTTATGCCTCAAAATTACCAGTCCGCCGTATTGCTTATCCCCTGCATCATTTACAGCGGTAACCACTTCCCCGTCAAAAAGAGCATGTACCTGCGTTGCAGCCGGCAACCAAAAATCGACCCCCAAGTGGATACTCCTATTCTCCCTGCCCATGTTCCCTATTTTATCATAGGACGAAGTGGTGTAGATAGGGCGTGGCTCCAGATAGCCGCCCGCCAATATTTTGGAAGGATGTTCTCCCTGTAGTTTATTGAGTTTGTATTGAAAGTAGTCCAGATCGTTAAAGTCCTCTTCATGCCCTATCCATGTGCTGGACACACTTAAGTCTAGAGGAAACACTGTATTGGAACCAACTGTGGGGAAAAGATTTTCCAGGGAAAAAATATGCTTTCTGGTCCAAGCCAAGAATTTTACTTCTTTGGGATGAGCGGTATAACCACAGGCCCCCCTAAAGCTAAAATGGGCAAAATCCGCATTGATATCCCTCCATTTTCGAAGTAGCTCCCAGGCCGGTTCTTCACTGATCAACAGATACCCATTGTCCGGTTCCTCTAACTTATTAATGGCCGATTTGGTTACGGAAATCACCAAACGCATGGCGATGGCCATATACAAATGCTCCAGTTCATTCTCATCCAAAGGAAATGTATGGTGATAGCCGCGTACAATGGGCAATGCCGCCTCCAACGGATCCTTGTGCCCCATAATGGCATAGGCACAGGCGATGGCCAAATCGTTAATAATCTGGGTATAGACCGAATCCCCAAAATCTATGGCCGAGACCACTTTGGGATCGATAAGGTCTTGGGAAACAATAACGTTATTGTCGTTGGCATCATTGTGTACCACGGCCTTGCGCAACTGGGAATAACCAGACTGGGATAGCTTAAACAAATTTTGAAAATAGGAAACAATCCCTCTTTTCTCCCCTTCAAAGAGGTTTAGGTGGGCAGTGGTCCAATTGCCCTGGGCCACATCCCAAACAAATTCCCGATGGGCCTCAGGATGGTCAAAACCTTGCAAGGCTTGCGTTAGTCTCCCACATTGTTTCCCCAAGCTATAGCGCAGCTCCTCCAATTGGGGATTCACCCCACTCCAGACCCTGCCGGCTACCCAAGACAAGAGTCGCACCTTTCGTATCCGCCCAAAATTATCCTTAAATTCTGATATTGGATTTCCATTTATATCCTCAATGACCTTGGGAGTGTTTAAATCTCCGTCATGTTCCCTGGCGTAAAGCAACAATTCCTGTTGAAAATCCAAATAATCCTCATTCTCATTGGGCCTGGAGATTTTTAAAATATACTCCCGACCATCAGCTGCATCGATCTTAAAATTAAAATCGATTTCCCCGGGCAAGGGTTTAGCGCTTCCTAGAATGTTAAAGTTTTCAAGGACAATATTGATGGCCTCATCGGCTGTAATTAGAATTTTGTTATACTCCATTGGCATGGTTCGTTTTTGCTGAGCGCTCCTTTGAACAAATAATCCAACAACCAAAATAAGCATATTATTTACACTGGCCCATGGGGAGAATTAATTTAAAATATTAAAACTTCCCAAGCCAAATTTGGGGTTTTTTTCCAAAAAATAAGATTGATATACTATCTTTAGCTCTTGATCAAACCATACTAAAAAATATTCATGAAGAACGCAATCTCCTTCCCTCTCATTAAGTCATTGTCCATGATTGTTTTGCTGGGGGCACTTACAACCCAATGCAAGCAAAAATCCCCAAAAAAAGCAGAACCTATCAATGATACCAATATAGTGGTTCCTGATGGATTTTCCGTTGAACTTATGGCCAAGGATTTGGGAAACCTAAGACATATGACCGTCTCAAAAAATGGGGAGATCTATGTTAATAGATCCAAGTTGAAAGATGAAAAAGGAATCATACACTTAAAGGACACTGACAATGATGGAAAAATTGATATGGAACAATCATTTGGCAATCTCCCTGGAACAGGAATATTGATCAAAAATGATTATTTATATACCTCCTCCAATTCTGGGGTCTATCGTTACAAATTAAATGAAAAGGAAGAAATTATCGATATTGAAAATCCAGAGAACATCGTAGACGGATTGGCTGATAAAGGACGTGACAATGCCAAATCGTTTACAATGGATGATGATGCCAACCTTTATGTTACCATAGGCTCATGGAACGATTCCTGTCGTGAGGAGGGTACCGGAAATGGGATTATGCCCTGTGCTATTCTGGATTCTGCAGGTGGTATATGGCAATTCAAGGCCAACAAATTAAACCAGACCTTTGCCGATGGCAAACGCTATGCCACCGGAGTAAAAAACGCCGTGGCCATAGCTTGGAATTACAAAACCAACTCCCTGTTTGCTGCTGTTCATGGACGGGGGGCTTTCCATGATTTTTATCCTGACCACTATACCGCCAAGCACAGTGCAGAGCTGCCTGCAGAAACATTATATGAACTTCATGATGGTGACGATGCGGGTTGGCCCTATATCTACTACGATCAATTTAAGAAGAAGAAAATGCTAGCTCCGGAATATGGTGGGGACGGGGCAATAACAGCCGGCGAAAACGCTATAGACCCTATAATGGCCTTCCCTGCACATTTGGCCCCAAACGATCTTCTTTTCTATACCGGGAATATGTTCCCTGAAAAATATAAACACGGTGCTTTTGTTGCCTTCCATGGACAGTCCCCTGAGTTAAAAAAAGGATATTTCGTGGCCTTTGTACCTTTTAAAGATGGCGAACCCAATGGAAATTGGGAAGTATTTGCAGATAACTTTTCCGGTATAGATCTCGCAAATCCCAGTGGCCCAATTGAGCACAGACCCTGTGGATTGGCGCAAGGACCGGACGGTGAATTGTATGTAAGCGATGATCTAAACGGTTCCATATACAAAATAACGTATTAATCTTGGCGGAGAGAAATCTATCCTTTATAAATAATCCTCCAAAGGATGATGGCGCTATAAGCCCTACTGGGCGATATTGATCCATTTCAATTCGCCCAGTGGTATTTATGGTAAATTTAATCGTCATGGCCTTTGGTCCAAAGGCCTATTTTTTCCCAATTATCCAATACCCCTTTATCCTTTTGCCATATACTACTATGGCACTCCCGGATGAAAACAATTTACCCGTTCTCGACCCCACAGCGCTATAGTTATAAGCGGAGTCCGCCAAAAAGCATTGTAAAATCACTGACCCTCCCTTTGGATTTTGTTTCAACCGATTTATGAAAATCTTAAGAAATAAAATATTCCATTATTAGTATTTTTAAGCGGTAAAAATGATTAAAACAATTAAAAAACAACTGTAAAATTATGAAAACAGTATTAACAGCAATTTATTTCTTTTTGGGAATTACATTACTACAAGCATCGACAACAACAAACGAAATTGATGATTTGGAAGTTGGCTCGGTATTAATGATTGGAAGTCCTTCGGCAAATCTATATGAACATATAGAAGTTCCAAGGATGAATTTTGTCATTAAGAAAGGGGGCATCCCAAACTACAAAACCCTTTTCCAAAGCAAAGTAATCGTTTCCAAAATGATAGTGATGCCCGATGGTAGCAAAGTAGTGCACCTTAAGCGACAAAACGGAAAACGCTTTTTTAATAGCCATAGCTATATAAAAGCCAGGCTTAGGGAAGCTATTGACACAGAGGAGCTGGTCAGACTTTAGTAGGTCAATATAGCACCTGTGCTAATAAATCGTGCAGCACGGCAAAAGACATTCCAATTAAAAGCCCTTGATCCCAAGGGTTTTTTTATGGTTGATTTTGGTATATGACCCTTATCATTGTTTTACACTTATAATTACTTTATTTTATTAAATGTCATGTTATAGAAAACGAAAGACCCTACCTTGTCATTGAGCAAACACCCAAGGTTACTGCATCAATATTTGTAATTGGAGAAAAGGATTGGGCAATACTAGGTCTATCCGGGTCTTTGTTAAAATGGAATGCGAAGGTAAAATTGAAACCATTTCGGATGCAGGCCGACTTTTTGACTAGGCGGGAAAGCTGGAAAAATAGCCGAACTCTCCGTATTCTAGCCTAGGAGAATGGTTGTTAACTAAAATCCCATAAAAAATGTTCAAGGATAGAATCGATGCCGGGAAGCAACTAGCCAACAAGTTACATCCATACAGGGATAAGGGAAATGTAGTAATTTTGGCAATCCCTAGGGGCGGATTGCCCTTGGGCGCTATTGTGGCCAGATCATTAAACGCAAAATTGGATGTTGCCCTTTCCAAAAAAATAGGGCATCCGTTCAACAAGGAATTTGCCATTGGGGCTCTTAGCCTCCACAATATTATCCTGGACGACAACATTGAAATTTCGATCGAATATATCGAGAAAGAAAAAAAACGTCTTCGCGAAAAGCTAAAAAAAAATCAAACCAAATACTTTAAAAATAAGTCTCCCATTCCCTTAAATGATAAGATGGTAATCATTGTCGATGACGGTATCGCCACAGGTAACACTATACGGGTCACCGCACAGTTGGCCTATGACCAAAAGCCAAAAAAAATAGTGGTCGCCATACCAGTAGCCCCCAAATTAACGGTACAAAAATTACAGGCAGCCCCCTATATTGACGAGGTGGTATGTTTGGAAACACCCTTTAATTTTCAGGCCGTGGGACAATTTTATATGGATTTCGATCAGGTTTCCGATGAGGAAGCCATAACAATAATGAATGAATTTATTGCATAATTATAAGCTTTGATCCAAGGACTTTTGCCCTATACCATAGCAGTAATCCCAAGTGCTTATACTAATTCCTCTAATAAATCGGCTTGCAACAAGGTTATCCCTGAATTCCTGAAAATATACGCCCCATATTGTAACCATATAACTTTTATGGCCGTTAAAACTAAATAGTTATATTTATATGGAATAATCACTTTAGGACCAAAACCATGAATAACCCTCTTCGGATGGCCTGTTTCTGTGCTACATTTGTACTTTCTTTATTCTCCATATTCCTATTCAGCAGTTGCGAACCTCAAAAAAAAGGCCCTGAGTTTTTAATGCGGGCGGCACTTTTGGTCAATGAAGACCATACCTGGTACAAGGCCTTCGCTTATTTTGCAGAAATTGTGGAGGAACGCTCAAAAGGTCGTATCCAAATAGAGATTTACCCCTCGGAACAATTGGCCAAAGAGATCGAGGCCATTCGCCTGATCCAGGCAGAAGTCATCGACATGACCGCTACTGGATCCACTTTAACGAATTGGTTCGAGGTTGCTACATTTTGTGAGCTACCCTTTCTAATGCGCGACTCAACGGATATGAATCGCTATATTAATGGTCCGATAGGACAGTTAATGGAAGAGGAAATGATCAAAAAGGCCGGGTTACGCTCCCTCGGCCATTTTGAAAGGGGGCCTCGGCACTTAACTTCAAACCGACCAATAAGACATCCAGACGACCTAAAAGGACTCATCATTAGGGTACCCAATGTGCCCGCATTTGTAACCACATGGAGTGCACTCGGCGCCAAACCAACACCTATGGCCTTTTCCGAAGTGTTTACCTCCCTACAACAGGGCACCATCGAAGCACAGGAAAATCCATTCGCCATGATCCATAATGCTGGTTTCTCGGAAGTACAGAAATACCTCAACTTAACCGGTCATGTCATAAGTTGGGTATATCCTGTTGTGGGCGAAAAACAATTTCAAAAACTTCCTCCGGACCTACAGGAAATATTGCTAAAGGCGGGCAAAGAAATGCAGGCCTATGAGCACCACCTCTACCTAGAAAACGAAAAGAACGTACAAGAACAATTGAAGGCCGAGGGCATGCAATTTATTGAGGTGGACCAAGAAGCCTTTGCTAAAAAAAGCGAAAGGGCCATTTTTGAAAGTCTGTCTCCTAACATGCAGAAAATATATCGCGAATTTAAAAAGGTGGAAGATGTTGTTCAATAAAATGATAGGCCGTATCTTGAAAATTGGTACTTTACTTAGTACATGGGGACTTATATTCACTGTATTACTTCAGATTATTTGCCGCTTTACACCCTTCAACACTCCGCATTGGACGGAGGAAGCTTCACGCATTTTCTTTATCTATGCCATGTCTTTCGCTTCAGGTCTGGCTATGAAAAATGAATTTTATGTGCACTTGGATATGTTCTACAATCGACTCCCGGAAAGGATAAAAAAAATATTAAATATAACGGTGCCCACAATGAGTCTGATTCTTTTTGTTGTTATGGCCATTTATGCCATTAAATTCGTGATTTTGGGAATCTCGGAAAAATCCCCTAGCATGGGCTTCAATATGGGCATAGCCTTCTTTGGCATGTTTATTATGTCCGCGTCTATAAGTTATTACCTCCTAAGAAAAGTTATGAAAATTATAAAAAATACTAGACCATGATTTGGATATTGGTTATCGTTTTTATTCTTGGTCTGATACTTCGCTTTCCTATTGCCTTCGCCCTAGGACTGGCCTGTTTAAGCTATTTGGTGGTCAAAGGGGTCCCTTTGATCATAGTACCCATGAAAATGTACTCGGGCATAGACGTTTTTGTCCTACTTAGTGTTCCTGGATTCATCCTTGCAGGAAATTTGATGAACCAGGGCGGGCTCACCGAAAAAATAATTAAGTTCTGCAACCATCTTTTGGGTCATATTCGGGGCGGACTCTCCCTAGTGAATATTGGCGCTTCCATGCTTTTTGCTGGAATTTCCGGTACGGCCATCTCGGATACGGCCAGTATGGGGTCTATAATGATACCTGCGATGAAAAAGGAAGGTTACGATACGGATTTTTCCTGTGCCGTTACCGCAGCTTCCTCAACTATAGGACCCATAATTCCCCCCAGCGTGCCCATGATCATAGCCGCCACCTTGAGTGGCCTGTCCGTAGGGAAATTATTTTTGGCGGGAGCGCTTCCTGGTTTGTTATTGGGGGTTGGACTTTTGTTTACGGCATATTTCATATCCAAACGAAAAAAATACCCCAAGCATAAGCGCAGCAGTCTTAGGGATGTTGCAAATAGTTTTGTGGATACCTTCTGGTCGTTGTTGATGACCTTTATTATCCTTTATGGTATTGTTGGGGGTATCTTTACACCAACGGAAGCCTCAATTATTGCAGTGGTCTATGCGCTGATCATAGGCAAATTCGTTTATAAAAAATTGAATTTAAAAAATACACAGGTCATTATTTTGGATAGCATGAAGACTTCGGCCTCCTTGATGGTCTTGGTAGGTTTTGCCAACCTTTTTGGCTATATCTTGATTACGGAGCAAATTCCACAAAGCATATCCAATGAAATCCTGGGCTTTTCCGACAATAAATATGTGGTTTTACTATTGATCAATCTTTTATTGATAGTGGTGGGCACCTTTATGGAAACCATTGCAGCCTTGCTCATACTTTTTCCAATCTTGTTAAAGGTAGCCCTTGCCGTGGATGTAGACCCTATTCACTTTGCAGTAATCGCCGTATTGAATTTAATTATTGGGTTAACCACCCCCCCTGTAGGGGTCTGTCTTTTTGTGGCATCGAGCATTGGGAAGATTTCCATTGGGGAAGTTAGTAAGGCCGGACTACCTTTTCTGTTGGTAAGCTTTTTGGTGCTAATTTTGGTCACTTTATTTCCGTGGCTCTCCTTGGCGTTGCCAAACCTGGTTATCGATTAATTTGTAACTAGTTTGGTTGAGGTTTCATCCTTATTGTGAAATTATGGAAGTATTAATATTTCAGGCGCCAAAATGAAACTTAAAAAAATGTACAAATGACCACTATTCAATTGGTCATTATCTAAAACCTATAAATTAGTATACTTAAAATTTAAGCTTATGAAACCTATAAACACTGCCTTATGCTCATTTGGAATGAGTGGATACGTTTTTCACGCTCCCTTCATCGAGGTACATCCAGCATTCAATTTATATGGAGTTTGGGAAAGAACAAAAAATAATGCCCAGGCCAAATATCCCCATATAAAAACCTTCCGACACCTGGAAGTTATGCTGGAAGATGAAAACATAGAATTGGTAGTGGTGAATACCCCAAGTGTAACACATTATGATTTTACCAAACAGGCTTTAATTTCAGGGAAAAACGTAATCGTGGAAAAACCTTTTACAGCCACAGTTGCACAAGCGGAAGAATTGATCCAATTGGCCAAGGAAAAAAATGTAACACTTTCTGTGTATCACAATAGAAGATATGATAGTGATTTTAGAACGGTGAAAAAAATATTGGACGAAGGCTGGTTAGGAGCCATTGTTGAGGCGGAGATCCATTATGATCGTTATGACCCAGGGCTGAGTTACAAAGTACATAAAGAAACCCCAACGGCAGCTGTTGGGAGTTTATACGATCTTGGCTCCCATTTAATTGATCAGGCATTGGTACTGTTTGGCATGCCAAATGCCATATATGCCGATTTGGATACTTTTCGCCCAAATTCCAAGGTAGAAGATTATTTTGATGTAAAATTAATTTATGGTACACACCGGGTAACATTAAAATCCAGCTATTACGTTCGTGAAATTTTACCGGGAAATATACTGCACGGAACCAAGGGGTCCTTTATTAAATCCAAAGCCGATGTACAGGAGGCTTCCCTACAGGCCGGGAAAACACCGGATACAAAGGACTGGGGAGCCGAACCGGAAAAAGAAAAAGGATTGTTGCATACAGAGAAGAACGGTAAAATTATCAGGGAATACGTCCCAACTTTAAATGGAGACTATATGGCGTATTACGAAGGTATTTACCAAGCTTTAAGAAATAATAAGTCGGTCCCGGTATCCGCCACAGATGGTATGAACGTTATAAAAATAATCGAGGCGGCCCTGCAAAGCAACAAGGAAAAGAGGGTCGTGGAATTATAGATAGGAACTAATTTTGAAACGGGTATTGCCTGCCTCTGACAAATAGATTGGTGTTGAATAAATTCAACAGCGTCCAACAAGGCATGCACACAATCGGCGTTTGGGAAAAGCCTGAAGCTGAACACCTTTTATTTACTGGACTCATAATACCTTCAATCAAAAAAAATCTATCAGAACCAAGATGAAATAAATTGTAGATAACATAAATTATACTACATTTGTGCAATCGATTACATTTTATGATGGGATGAACTAAAATGCTTTTAGGAGCTTCCCCTGGTAATCCGTTAAAGCCATAGTAACATAATAAAAAAATAATATGCAACCATTAAACAGAACAGTTACCCATTTAAAATCGACATCGCCCATTAAGGTAGTACAATTTGGAGAAGGAAATTTTCTAAGGGCATTTGTGGATTATGCATTCCAAAAATTAAACCAAGAAGCAAATTTTGATGCCGGAATAGCGGTGGTACAACCTATTGAACGCGGTTTGGTAAATATGCTTAATGGGCAGGATGGACTTTATACCTTGTTTTTAAAGGGAATTCAGAAAGGCAAGGAAATTCAGCATAAAGAGCTTATCACCAATATTGTAAAGGGAGTTGACCCTTACTGCAATTTCACGGAATACTTAAATTTAGCCAAGGAAGAGGCCCTTCAGTTTATTATTTCCAATACTACGGAGGCCGGTATTGCCTATGTTGACACGGACACAATGGAAATGCAGCCGCCGAATTCATTTCCGGCCAAATTAACGGTACTATTGTATGAACGTTTCAAACATTTCAAGGGCGATCCCGGTAAAGGTTTAACTATAATTCCCTGTGAGCTGATAAATCATAATTCGGACACCTTAAAGGAAATAATTTTAAAATACTCCGATGACTGGAATCTTGGTGAAGACTTTAAGAATTGGCTTACTACACATTCCTCGTTTCATAACACCTTGGTAGACCGCATAGTACCGGGGTACCCAAAGGATGAAATTGAAGAGTACAATGCCCAACTATCCTATAAGGACAATTTAATAGTCGCTGCCGAAACATTTCTGCTGTGGGTCATTGAAGGGGATGAAGCTCTAAAAGAAAAATTACCCTTTCACAAAACAGATCTGGACGTTAAGATTGTAAACGATATGCAGCCCTATAGAACTAGGAAGGTAAGGATCTTAAACGGTGCGCATACCGCCATGGTACCATTTTCCCTTTTATATGGGAATACTACGGTTAAACAAACGGTAGACAACCACTTTACCGGCCAATTCGTAAACAATGCCATATTTAATGAAATAAACCACACCCTACCAATGGCCAAGGAAGAACTCGACAGCTTTGCGGAAGAGGTTTTGGACCGATTTAGAAATCCCTTTATTATTCATAACTTATCCAGTATTGCCTTAAATTCAATTTCAAAATTTAAGGTAAGGGTACTGCCAAGTTTATTGGAGTATATAGACATTCATAAAAAAATACCTACCAACTTAACATTTTCCTTTGCTGCGCTAATACGTTTTTACAAAGGAACTTGGAAGGGTGAAAATTTACCCGTAAATGACAGTGATGAAATAGTGGAGGCCTTTGCCAAAATATGGGAATCCAATAATTATTTGGAAATCGCCAATAAAACCTTGGGCAACAAATCCTATTGGGGGGAGGATTTAACGCAAGTTAAAAATCTCTCCGAAGCAGTTGCCCTAGCCCTGGAGGAAATTGAAACAAATGGAATTGAAGTAGGGTATGCCAATTACAGTAAAAGGTTTTAAGCCATTAAACTAAAACTAATTAGAGGTTGATAAAATGAAAAGTAAAATTATAAAGGTAAATTCAACGGACAACGTAGCAGTTGCTTTGGTCGATTTAAAAGCTGGGGAAGTAATTTCATTTGAAGGTGAGGAAATCACCGTGGTATCGGATACAAAATCAAAGCATAAAATTGCCCTACAAAAATTTGAATCCGGGGATCGTATTATTATGTATAGTGTTCTCGTAGGGAGCGCCAATGGTTTTATAGAAAAAGGAGATGTACTTACTACCGAAAATGTTAAACACCAAAGTGAAAAAGTATTTGAAAAAACGGGCACCATTGGTTGGACCACCCCTAATGTGGAGAAGTGGAAAGACAGAACATTTTTAGGGTACCATCGGGAAGACGGACAGGTTGGTACAGAAAACGTATGGCTTTTTTTCCCCTTGGTTTTCTGCGAAAATAGGAACATAGAAGTTTTGAAGGAAGTTTTTGAAAAGGAGTTGTTGCAACAGAAAGTAAACCCACATCAAATGTTACTGCGATCTTTGGTGAACAATACTACAGAAGAAACTGCGGCAGATCTTAATTCCAGCAATGTGTTCAACAATATTGATGTAAAGTTCATTACACACCCAGGAGGTTGTGGCGGTATAAGACAGGATTCCGAAAGTTTGGCAAAACTCCTGGCAGGTTACGTAAACAACCCTAATGTTGCAGGAGCCACAGTATTGAGTTTAGGTTGCCAAAACCTCCAAATAAGTGTATTTAAAGATGCCTTAAAATCCATTAATCCCAACCTAAATAAACCTGTACTCATTTTTGAACAACAACAAATGGGCACAGTGGATGAAATGTTGTCCACCATTGTCAAAGAGTCCTTTGAAGCCATTAAAAAAGCCAATAATACCGAACGTAAACCGGCACCACTGTCCAAATTACGAGTTGGCTTGGAATGTGGGGGATCGGATGGATTTTCAGGGATATCGGCTAATCCCACTTTAGGGGCCGTTTCAGATTTATTGGCAGCCTTGAATGGTACTGCCATACTATCCGAATTTCCGGAACTATGTGGTGTGGAACAGGAATTGGTAAACCGATGTGTTGAGGACGATAAGGGCCAAAAGTTTCTAAAGTTAATGAAGGCCTACGAAAAGTCGGTGGTGGATGCCGGATCTGGTTTTGATATGAACCCTTCACCAGGAAATATTAAGGACGGATTAATTACCGATGCCATGAAATCTGCAGGTGCCGCTAAGAAAGGAGGCACCTCCCCCATTCAAGATGTTTTGGATTATGGCGAATACATTACCAAGCCGGGGCTTAACCTCTTGTGTACTCCAGGAAATGATGTGGAAAGCACTACGGCCATGGTAGGTTCAGGAGCCAATGTTGTCTTGTTTACAACAGGTCTGGGAACACCAACAGGCAATCCTATTGCCCCAATTATAAAAGTCTCCTCCAATACCGAACTAATGGAAAGAATGCCCGATATAATTGATATTGAAACCGGTGCGGTAATACGAGGTGAAAAAACCATCGAGGAAATGGCGGGGGAAATGTTGGACTTTATAATCGAAGTGGCCAGTGGAAAAATTCAGACCAAGGCAAAATTGTTAAATCAAAATGATTTTATTCCTTGGCGTAGAGGCGTGTCTTTATAATATTCCGTTAGTCCATTACCTTAAATGTGCAATAATTAAAAGGTTGAAGAAATTATCGTATTTCTTCAACCTTCTTTGTGTTTTAAAGAAGACTTTCTAATAATGAGTTGGGGGGTGAGTACCACCGTTTGGGTTATTTTAGTGTCCTCCGTATTGTTAACCTCTTCCAAAAAAACCTGAGCGGCCTTTCTTCCCATTTCCAACGGATATTGATCAACAGTCGTAATGGTCGTAAGTTCCATAAACCTGGTAAATGGCTCATTGGAAAAGCCAACAACACAAATATCTTCTGGAATATGTAGTCCACTTTCCTTAATTTCCTGAATAACCCCCAAAGCAGCGAAATCACTGGAAGAAAAAATAGCGTCCGGTGGGGTTTCCATATCCAAAAGAAGGCGTGCCGCCCTTCTACCCTCAAGAACACTACTATGTGTCTCAATGACCAGGCTTTCATCAAATTCAATACCATTGTCCAATAAAGCCTGCCTATATCCCAAATACCTATTCCTAAAAATTTCAAACTTACGGTCGTTGGATAAGTGCGCTATACGCCTACAACCTTGGTCCAACAAATGTTGGGTAGCATCATAACCACCTTTAAAATCATCTATGGTTACGGAACTGACACCCTTAATATCCTTCTTCCTATCAAAAAAAACCAAAGGGGTATTTTTATTTTTTAGAAGTTTATTAAAACCCTTATTTTCTTCCAGATTGGCATTGGAAATAGACATTAAAATACCATCCACCTGTACATTTACAAGGGAATTTATTTTTTCGACTTCTATATTTTCCTGATTATGGGTCTGGCAGATTATAACATGGTAACCCTTGGGGTACAATTCCTCTTCAATACCCCGTATAACCGACGAAAAAAAATTACTATCTATTCTAGGAACAATGACACCAACATTATAGCTCTTACCGCTTTTTAAAGCCAAAGCCAACTTGTTCTGCTCATAATTCATTTCCAAGGCAGTCTCCAGAACCAGCTTCCGTGTATTTAAACTAATTTTGGTATTGTTGTTCAGGGCCCTAGAGACTGTAGCAGCAGTGAGACCAAGTTTTGCCGCTATGTCATATATGGTCGTTTTCTTTTTCATGAATTATTTAACTTGGTTTTTATAACAATACCACTAATGTTCACTGAAAATTGATAACTTAGTTTACTATTTAAATTGGGGCAAAATTAAAGGATATAGCCAATACATGTAGATTATATGGACCAAATATTCCATATACTTTACCATAACCATCCTAAAAAATCCCATCATTAAATACGACCTTGACAAGATATAATATTTTATCTATATTCGTGTAATCGATTACATTAAAGATTTGAAAAATGTAATCCCTTGGTTTCAGATACTGTGGACCGGACCATAAGAGTCATTATGAATAATTCGTTTATCCTTACTTTATTACTTCTGACATTCTTTGCAGACCTATCCGTTTTAGCTCAAAACAACCCTGTAGGCACTTCAGCATCCCTTAAAGGATATAACATTAGCGTGGCCAAAGATGGTAGTGGAGATTATACTTCCATTCAAGAGGCCATTAATTCTGCCAAAGCCTATCCAGACCAAAGAGTCTTGATCCATATAAAGAACGGCGTTTACTATGAGAAGGTAAACGTATATTCCTGGAATCCCAAAATATCATTAATAGGTCAGGACCGGGAAAATACCATTATTACCTACGATGATTATTTTGACAAGATTAATTTGGGCAGGAACAGCACTTTTCATACCCCTACCCTTCTTGTTGAGGGCAACGATTTCTACGCCAGCAACCTAACCATTCAAAATACGGCAGGAGCAGTAGGACAAGCAGTAGCCCTTGCTGTGAATGCGAACAGAGCCCGTGTGGAAAACTGTAAGATAATTGGAAATCAAGATACACTTTATACTTCTGGCGAGGGATTTAAACAGTTTTACAAAAATTGTTTTATAGAAGGAACAACGGATTTTATTTTTGGCAACGCTACTGTAGTTTTTGAAAAATGTACCATACATAGTAAATCCAATTCCTTTATTACCGCTGCATCCACCCCAAGAGGAATGGACTTCGGATATGTGTTCATAGACTGTAGGCTAACCGCAGATCCACAGACCGACCAAGTGTATTTGGGAAGACCATGGAGAACCCATGCCAAAACAGTTTTCATTAATTGCTACATGGGTCAACATATTCTCCCCATAGGATGGGACAATTGGTCCAACACAGAGGCTGAAAAACAATCTTTTTATGGCGAGTACGGTTGTTTTGGACCGGGATACAAACCCTCCCAAAGGGTTTCATGGAGCCGCCAATTAACAAAATCACAGGCAAAAGAATACACCACAAAAAATATACTGGGTGAAAAGGTCCAAGATAAACCGTTGGAGTGGTATTTAAATTTTAAATCCTAAAACACGTGAATATGAAAAATATATTTCAATGGATCCTATTTGTTTTTTCAGTTGTGGTCAGTGCCCAGAAGCATGAAACAACGGATCACTCCCAAGAGAAAACATGCCTTTACCTAATCGGTGATTCTACCATGGCCAACAAACCCGATCCAACAAATAATCCGGAACGTGGGTGGGGACAAATGCTTCCCGAATTATTGGGAGAATCTGTGCATGTACACAACCACGCTGTTAACGGCAGGAGCAGTCGTAGCTTTATAGCTGAGGGACGCTGGCAAAAAGTATTGGATTCGGTGAAACCCAAAGACTATATTTTTATTCAATTTGGGCATAATGACCAAAAGCACCAAGATTCATCGCGATATACCAACCCTTATACCCAATACCGTTATAACCTTGAACGTTTTGTAAAAGAAGCTAGGAGTAAAGAGGCATTTCCCATTCTTTTTAGCTCTATAACAAGACGAAATTTTAACGAAAATGGGGTGTTGATAGACACTCATGGTGCCTACCCCTTAGTTACACGAATGGTGGCCAAGGATTTAAAAGTGCCATTTATTGACTTACAATTATTGACAGAACAAATGGAAATATCATATGGTGTTGAAGGGTCCAAAAAACTCCATCTTCATTTTGCCCCAGGAGAAAATCCCCACAGGCCAAATGGCGTTGTGGACAATACCCACCTATCGGTAATTGGAGCAACCTTGGTTGCCCAGTTAGCCCTTGACGAATTGGAAAAGCAACATATAAAATTCTAAATGCATATATAGTAGAATGGAACTACTCCCCTAACTTCTTCTGAATTGCTTTAAACTCATCTAAGGAAATTCTAAAAACACTTCCATGTCTTGATCCCTTAGGAAAATCAATTTTGTCCGATACATCGTTCCAATTTTTTAAATCTTTGGAACGTACCGCACCGTACTTTCCATCCATGTACTTATCAAAATATACCATCCATTGGCCATCCACTTGAATGGCCGTTGGACCCTCGGCCCAATAGTCCCCGGTAATGGGCTCACTGGCTTTGGAATAAGGTCCTGTTAAATTATCACTATAGGCTATTTTAATATTTTTTTCAGCCGGTTCCTTCGTTTCATCTTTTAAGAACATTACATATTTATTGTCGTGTTTTAAAATATGCGCATCAATTACATTAAAACCAGGTTCATACAATAATTGTGTTTTACCAAAGGATTTAAAATCCTGGGTAGTGGTGTAATACATTCTATGATTATACCCATTTTCCTCTTTGGATTGGGTTTCCGGATAATGCCCACTAATGGTGGACGCCCAATAAATCATATACACCTTCGTATCTTCATCATAGGTTATCTCTGGAGCCCAGGTATTTCGGGTTCCTTTTTCGTGTTTCATTACCGGAATAAATTTCTGTTTGGACCAATTGATCAAGTCTTTGGAAGAAGCATATCCAATTCCTTTATCGGTCCAACTTACTGTCCAGACCATATGATAATTGCCGTCTCCACCTTTAATAATACATGGATCCCTCATTAAGGAATCTTTCCCAACTTCTGGAGTCAAGAATGAGGTGTCATTTTTTAGAGCTTTCCACTTATAACCGTCATTACTGTAAGCCAAGTGTAAACCATCCTCTCCGTTTCCCTTAAAATATGAAAATAAAAGCACCGATTCATCCAATATAAAATCATTGGCACTCAACCAGATTTTGAGGGACTCGGGCCAATAAGTACTGGTACCTTCCCTGCCCAATCCGAAACCATGCCCCCCTTTTTCATAAATATGTAATTCGGCAGGTACATTATTCTCTTTTAGCCTTAGCAAGTAATTAATACTATTTTCAACGGGAACAGCCTTATCATCCACAGCATGGATCAGAAAAGTAGGAGGGGTGTTGGCATCTATTTGCTTTTCATTGGAGAATTTATCAACTAAGTCAGCTCTGACCTTCTCTCCCAGCAAATTTCTTTTGGAACCATGGTGGGTAACCCCATCTTCCATGGAAATAACCGGATAGATCAAAATGGAAAAATCCGGTCGGGCACTAAGGGGTCCAGAATCATACACTTTTTCATTGTAATGGGTGGAAAGCGTGGAGGCAAGATGACCGCCTGCCGAAAAGCCTATAATCCCAATTTTATTCGGATTTATCTTCCACTGAACCGCATTACGCCTTACCAATCTTATAGCTTCCTGTGCATCTTGTAAAGGTCCTACGGATTTGTCGTTCATAATCAAATCATTGGGCAGTCTGTATTTTAAAACGAAGGCTGAAACTCCAATACTATTGAACCATTTGGCAACCTTATACCCCTCCTTATTGATAGCTAAATGCGAATATCCCCCTCCGGGACAAATAACTACGGCAGCACCATTGGATTTGTTCCCCTCTGCCAAATAAACGGTCAAGCTAGGGTTGGTCACCTTACTTACCCCTCTAATTTCATTGGCTTCATCATAAGTCAATACCTCGTTATATTCCTTATTCAGTAACGAATTTGGCACTCCATTAGGCCAAACTGGTAGCACTTCCTGGGCATATATACTTACTTCCCCTGCCAAAGAAAAAAATGCAATTATTACATAAAAACATAGTTTTACTCCTCTTTTCCGAATCATAATTTCATTTTATATATTTCACTTCCCGCCAACAAAAAACAGCCCAGTCCATAGTCCTCAAAATCGGGGACCTTGTCATAGGATAGGGGCTGACCGTCTTTTGGCTCTTTTCCGGTAGACTGCAAATATCCCAAAAATCCGTTCGTATGCAAGCCTTCTTCGGTCATAGCTTTCCAACCTTTTTCTATTATGGGAAGATAGGTTTCCTTATCCAAAATTCCGCTGTTAACGCCATAAGCCATCCCATAGATAAAAAGTGCGGTTCCAGAAAACTCTTTTCCCCCAAAATGTTTAGGGTCGTGCAAACTTACGTTCCAAAATCCGTCTTTTCTCTGAATGGGGACCAAGGCTTCCGCCATAGATTTCAAGTCCTTAATATACTGATCCCTATGGGGGGCATCCTTGGGGATTATACTTAAAACCTTAGCAAGTGCTGCAATTACCCATCCGTTACCGCGGCTCCAGTAGCAATCCTCACCATTGGGTTCTCTATATGGCGGATCAAAATCGGCATCCCGCCACCACAGGCCATCTATAGGGTTAAAAAGGCCCTTATCGCCATGTTTGTCCCTTGTAAACATATACATCCCATACATTTTTTCATAATAGCGATGGTCCTTCTCCAAAACACCCAATTTTGCAAACACCGGCATTCCCATCTGTATAGCATCTATCCAGGACCAATCGTCCATTTGTGGAGTGTTCAACAACATATTGATACATGCCTTGGTGTTCTTCAATTTTTTGGGGTCTGGCTCCAAATTGTACAGATCTATATAGGTTTGGGCAGCACAATAATCATCGGCGTTGCGATTGGCGTTGCCATTTCTAAAGCCCCATCCGTGAAACTCTGCCCAATCATAGGCGTAATCATAATACGCTTCTTTGGGATAAATATCATGTAATGCCATAAGTCCTTCATAATATACCCCGCGGGTCCAAATATTGCTAGGGCGCTCCTTGTTGGTAATGATCGTTTTCCCAACATCGGGCCATTTGTTCATAAAGTATTCATTGGCCAATTGCATATGCTCCAATACGTTGGATTTATCGGAAATTTGGGCACGAATGGATTGTACCGATATTACCGTAACACATATTAATAAGAATTGTTTTTTCATTTGGTTATTGTTTATTTGTTTTTAATTCAATTTTAATGGAGCAAAACCAGAACTTACGAAATGATGCTTCATTTGAATTCCACGATCATTCCCATTATCTTTTTAGGGCTCCTGTACACTGTTGTCCAGTTGTCTCGATGAAGGGGCCAAAACGGTATCTTAGACTGGGAATATATATTCCCACTCATTACTATAAAGCCCTATTACCTACTTTTAACATTTTTATGCAAGTCTCAGGATCAATACATTATTTTAGGAAATTACAGTGTAACGCAATCTGTCCGGAACAGATGATTTATTATTCCCTAATATCCTTGGTGACCATGAATTATGTGAATAATTAAGTTTTTTATCAATTAACATCTTTTAAAATCGAAAAAAAGAAAAGTAAATCTTAAAACCTTAGGGCTGTCATAAAAACCAAAAACCCCAATTGACATAAGACTTTTAGCCCTTTATAATGATATTTTTACGGGAGGATAATTGTCTAATCCTCAAAAAGTACCTTCATTTTTTTCCAAATTCTTTGTAAGATATGATATTTTAATTACTTTAGTACAATCGATTGCATTAGTTGAATGGACTTATTGTACATTTTTCTATAGCCGAGGAAAACGTACATCAAGTTAAAATACCTAGAAAAAAAATACAATCGATTGTATAAAAACCTTAACTAAAATTACAAAAAAATGGAAAGAAAAAGAACACACTTTCAAATCACCTAAATTAATTTAAAAACAATCTCAACTAAACAAAGACGTATGAAAACAAGAAAAAACATGAAATATTATCTCCTACTTTTTGGAGTAATATTATACCTGCCCATTTATGCGCAGGACACCTCCACTGTAACTGGTACCGTTTCCGATGAATCTGGAACCCCATTACCAGGGGTATCGGTCATTATTAAGAATACCACAACGGGTACCGCAACCGATTTCGATGGTAATTACACCATTGATGCAAGCAACAATGACATTTTAGTCTTTAGATATATTGGTTTTAAGACCCAAGAAATTGAGGTAGGTGGGCAATCCACCATAAATGTAGATTTATTGGAAGATGCCAGCCAGCTCGAGGAAGTGGTTGTTGTAGGTTATGGAACACAGAAAAAAAGTGATCTTACAGGATCGGTTGGGTCACTTTCTTCGGAAGAGCTCAACGCGGCTCCCATTACCTCCATGGAGCAAGGTTTACAAGGTAGGGTAGCCGGTGTAAACATAACGAACAATTCCGGTGCTCCCGGAGGTGGAATCAGTGTAAAAATTAGGGGTACTACTTCTATTTTGAATGGAAGTGAACCCTTATATGTAATCGATGGGTTTCCGGTAACCGGACAGTCGCAATTTGCTACCAGCGCAGGTAGGGGACTAGATAGTAGTACGGGTACAGACTACACGGTTAACCAAAATCCGCTTGCTGCACTAAATCCGTCCGATATTGAATCGATAGAGATTCTTAAAGATGCCTCGGCTGCCGCAATATACGGGGTTAGGGGTGCCAATGGTGTTATTCTGATCACAACTAAAAGAGGTAAGAAAGGCTTGCCAAAAATATCCTATAACGGTTATGCAGGTATACAGACCATCAGCAACAAAATTGATATGATGAATGCCGAGCAATATCAAAACATATACAACGAGGCTGCTGCCAATAGTCCTACTCCAGATCCTGTAGTATTTGGCAACGCACCAGCCTACGATACGGATTGGCAGGATTTGATCTTCAGGAGTGCCTTGATACAGAATCACCAAATTGGGATAAACGGAGGTTCCGAATCCATACAATACAGTTTATCAGGGGCTGTTTTTGATCAGGAAGGAATTATAAAAGGATCGGACTTTACCAGATATTCCTTAAGGGTAAACCTGGATATCAATGCCAGTGACCGATTAAAATTCGGTAATTCCCTGAATGTATCCAGATCCATAAACAATGCCGCCGAAACAGAAGGAGAGGCAACCAATAGTATAACCGCCACTGCCTTGCAAATGGCACCTGTACTGCCAATCTACCAACCTGATGGCTCCTACTCCGTTCTGAACGACATGCCCTCGACCGTTCCTGATGCGCAGGGAACCCGAAACCCTTTAGCCTTTATCAATGAATTTTCTGATGAAAGTGTCAACACTAGAATTCTAGGCTCCCTGTTCGGGGAATATGACTTACTGGAAGATTTAAAATTTAGGGTAAGTGTTGGGGCCGACTTGGAGAACCGTGACAGGCATGTATATAGAACGTCACTCTTCGATGCTGTCAGCCCTATCAATACCGCCAATGTCAGCTCTGTAAATAGAACCTCCCTATTAAATGAAAATACCTTAAACTACAATAAAGATTTTGGGGACCATAATTTACAGGCGTTGGCCGGTTTTACAGTACAAAAGGAAACCGAAGAATACAGGTTGATTACGGCTAGTGGTTTTGCCACCGATATTACAGGACCTTATGACCTGGGTGCCGGATCAGTGGCCCCAGCTGTAGATTCACAGTATGCCGAATTTAGTATTATGTCATTCCTTGGAAGGATCAACTATAACTATAAGGATCGTTATCTGATTACCGCAACAGGACGTCGGGATGGCTCTTCCAAATTTGCAGAAGGTAATAAATGGGCATTTTTCCCCTCTGTAGCAGGAGCTTGGAGGATTTCCAACGAAGCTTTTATGGCCGAATCGGATTTCTTCGACAATCTAAAACTAAGGATTGGATGGGGACAAGTTGGTAACCAAGAATTGCCCACTTATAGGTCTTTGGCCCTATTACAGGCAGATCCCTATAATTTTGGGGATGGTACCATTGTAAGTGGATTTGCCCCCTTACGTGTAGCCGTACCGGGCTTAACATGGGAAATCACCAGCCAAACCAATGTTGGTCTGGATGCCTCCCTGCTTAGAGGTAGGTTTAATACCTCTTTTGATTATTATGTAAAAAAGACCGAAGACCTATTGTTAGAGGTTAATCTTCCCGAAACATCCGGTATTTTGGACCCTTCCGTACAGAATCTGGGAGAGATGGAAAATATTGGCTGGGAACTATCCATGAACGGAGCTGTAGTACAAAATGATGACTTTAAGTGGGACCTTGGATTTAACATTTCCCAAAACAAAAATAAAATTACCTCCTTGGGATCTGCCGCGGAAGTGGGAGAAGGTGATCAATCCTATGAAATAGCACAACCTACATTTGCCGGTTCCACTCCAAGGTCTTATGTAACTGTTGGAGAACCTGTAGGCGTATTCTATGGATATAAAACAGATGGACTATATCGTTCGCAGGCGGAAGCCGACGCGGAACAATCCTTGAGACCAGGCGTTATTCCCGGGATGACGAGATATGTGGATGTGAACAACGACGGGGAAATAGATACCGATGACCGTACGGTGCTCGGAAGTCCGCATGCCGATTTTACTTATGGAATAAACTCGACCATATCTTATAAAAGCTTGGAACTTCGGCTCTTTTTACAAGGACAGAAGGGTGGACTTGTTTACAATTCCATGAGAAGGTTTAATTCAACTGTTACCAGAGGTCAGAATGTATTGGCGGAAGTTGGGGATTATTGGACTCCAAGCAATGTTGATGCCCTATGGCCCACTCCAATACAAACCCCACCTTCCATTGGTGGTTCTGCAAGTCTTGGAGATTCTGACTTTTTCTTGGAAGACGCTTCTTATCTAAGGATGAAGGAAATTACCCTTAACTACGAGTTGCCCAAAGGACTACTGGGAAATGCCAATGCATCAATCTATGTTACCGGTCAGAACTTGTTCACAATAACAGATTACAAAGGCTATAACCCGGATACCAATGGGCGTGCCAATGTAAGGGGCTCCTTTGGATGGGACATCAGTTCCTACCCATTGGCCAAGACCGTTTTAATGGGACTGAAACTTGACTTCTAATAAAAAAATAAACGATATGAAAAATTTAAAATTCTTAATACTGTTATGCATTGCAATCCTTGCAAGCGCATGCTCTGATTATCTCGATGAGATTCCAAAGGATTCCATTTCGCCGGTAAACTTTTATCAAACCGCTCAAGATGCCGAATCCGCAGTAAACGGTGCCTATGCGGCTTTGAGGGTAAACGACTATTACTCCAGATATTGGATGACGTCCAGTGCATTGGCATCAGATGGGGTCTTTACCCGTCTTGGTACTACTTCGGATAGGGCCGAAATTATACAGTTGAACGATGCCGGAATGGTAAAAAGCTCGCGCTATAATATTGCGATTTGGGGAGCAGTATGGCAAGCTGTTAACCGAGCCAATGCCGTTATTGACCATGTTCCGGATATTGAAATGGATGAAAACCTTAAATCAAGAATCATAGGGGAAGCCAAATTTTTAAGGGCATTGACCTATTTCAATATGGTACGAAGATGGGGAGGTGTACCCTTAATTTTAACCGAAACCAAGTCTTCCGATATTACAGAGTTACAGGTGGCACGTAATACAGAGGCCGAAGTATATACTCAAATTGTCCAAGACCTAACGGAGGCCATGGGCGCATTGCCCCTCCTATCCTCCTATTCCGGCAACAATGTTGGAAGGGCATCCAAAGAAGCTGCACAAGGGCTTTTGGCCAAAGTGCAACTTTATCAAAAAGATTGGGCCAATGCCAAAACCAATGCCATAGCTGTAATAAATTCTCCCAGTGGCCTTGACCTTATGGAAGACCCAAAAGACAATTGGTGGATGGGCAATGGCGATGTGGACAATAACATAGAAAGTGTATTTGAGGTTCAATACAATGGGGTTGCTCCCCAGGGCCATGCTTTGGGCAACAATTTTGAACCCAATAACAATGGTTATGGGCCCGGACAATGGGGAACAATAATCGGTAGCCTCTGGTGGTTCAATCAATTTGAGGAAAACGATAAAAGAAAAGCCGCTACATGGCTAACAGAATTCCCTAAACTGAACGGTGGAGGCGAACTAGTACAATGGCAGGAAAACACCTACCCGCTACCACATATAAATAAATACAGGGACCCAGAAAACAAGGTTGGGGATGGTATGGCCTACAACATCAAGGTGTTGCGATTTGCCGACGTACTTCTTACCGCGGCCGAAGCTACAAACGAAGATGAGGGTCCAGGAAATGCCTACCAATATGTGAACAGGGTACGGGATAGAGCAGGCCTGGACGACTTATCAGGTTTGACCAAGGAAGAACTTAGGGAGGCCATTTATCTCGAATTTAGAAAAGAACTCTGCTTTGAAGGACAAGACTATGAGGAATTGGTAAGACAGGGCAAATTACTGTCCAATAAGACGGCTTACGCCACTTATACGGTTCCTACCATGTACGATGACAATGGGGATGTATTTACCCCGGATCAGGCCTTGTTGGACAGAATAGCACAATACTCGCCCAACCTTACTTTCTATGAGCTTGATGACCATAATACCATTTTCCCATTGCCCCAGACAGCCTTGGACAAGAATCCGAAACTGGTACAAAACCCGGGATATTAACCTATTCTAAATCCATAACATAACAAAGTTGTTAAAGGGGAGATAAAATTCTCCCCTTTTTTATTTATAAAACAAAGGGGACCAGTATACCCTCCTATCATTACAGAAGAACCTGTCCAAATTTTTGGAAAATCCTTTTATAAGTACCGAATTTGTTGCATTTTTATATGAAGAACATTATCACTGATACCTTCTATGCGTAATACCTTATATATTTTCCTGGGCTGCCTTCAGGTTTTGATCGTTTCCTGCAAGGGAGAACCTGAAGCCAAATCCATTGAGGTTATACAAGATAAGGAAACAATCAATCTCTCAGGAGAAAGCTTGGCAAAGAACCATTGTGCCAGCTGCCATGTTTTTCCAAAACCGGAATTGTTGGATAAAAAAACTTGGCAATTAGGAGTGCTCCCCCAAATGGGCCATAGAATGGGAATATATGAAGATGTGACCAGACAAAGCCTGATAGAATCCAATCCGGGCGGTCAGCTAGTTGAGCGGCAAAATATATTTCCCCCAAAGCCCATCCTATCAATAAAACAATGGAATCTGATTCAAAAATATTACATCGATAGTGCTCCGGATAGCCTAGTCATTCCGAACAAGAAAATACAAATGGGAATCAAGGGACTTAATGTGAAAGTACCCGAGTTTCATGTTTCCCCTCCAATGGTAACCGCAATTAAATATAACCCCGAACTAAATGAAGTATATGTAGCGGATACCAAAACAGAATATAGCGCCATAAATATATTGGATCATAATTTAAAATCCGTTAGTACCTTGGCTCTCCCTTCCCCTATTTCATATTTAGATTGTAAATCGGACACCATTATAGCTACATTGATGGGCGGGTTCATGCCCACCGACAACCCTTCTGGAAGTGTGGTAAAGATATTCAAAAGGCCAGGGGAAAAGGACTACCGAGGCTTTATGAGCATCTTAAAAAACTTACAAAGACCGGTCCACACCACTTTTACGGATTTAACGGGAGACCATTTAGAGGATATTATCGTTTGTGAATACGGCAATCACACTGGAAAACTCAGCCTTTTTATTAAACACCCCAACGGTGAATACTCCAGAAAAATATTATCCACGGACCCTGGAGCAGCCGCAGTGGTTATACGGGATCTAAACCAAGACGGCCGGCCCGATATTGTTGTTCTGATGTCCCAAGGCAACGAAAGAATTGATGTTCATTACAACCTGGGAGACGGCAATTTCAAAGTCAGTACCTTATTAAAATTCCCTTCTTCATACGGTTCAGTATCATTTTCATTGGTAGATTGGAACCTTGATGGGCATGAGGATATTATTTATGTTAATGGGGATAATGCCGATTTTTCAAGGTTTTTAAAACCCTATCACGGGCTCAGGATATACCTCAACGATGGCAAAAACAATTTTAACGAGGCCTTTTTTCAACATCAAAATGGTGCCTATAAGGCCATTAATCACGATTTTGACAATGATGGGGACCAAGACATTGCCATGATATCGTTCTTTCCCGATCTATTACGGAATCCTAAGGAAGGATTTATATACTTGGAAAACACTAGTTTTGGCGATTCCATTACATGCAATCTTCGCACTTTTGAACAAGCTTCTTCGGGAAGATGGCTCATCATGGAGCCTACGGATTTTGATCAAAACGGCTTTCCCGAATTGCTCCTAGGTTCCTTTACCGGTATGGCCATCAACGGCGACCCAAGAGGAGAATTGGCACAGCAATTTGCCCAAAAATCCCCAACCATAATGTTGTTGGATTTTGATTGATCCTTTAAAGGAATCCCTCATTTTCCAGGATCAAAGACCTTCTCCAAAAAACCAAGGGTGTAACCAAGCGTTGTCCCAAACCAAGGATGTAGTAACCAGAACGAATGGGGACTATCCAAAATGGTATGCACCTCACTATAAATGCCATGGTCGTTATAAAGGGCTACCAAATCATCCCTTCCGGCATGAAAACGGGGTTGTGCGCTATTGACAAATAAAATCGGGGGCGAATGTTGTCCTGCATAGCCCAAGGGGGAGGCTTCATTCCAATTTTTCCAATTTTCCGTTCTCGACCCACCAAGCCATATTCCGGCCGATTTTCCTTCCTCATGTGCCTCGGGATGTACAAAGGATACGATACCATCAATATTGATAATGGCCTGTACTTCATCTGAAAAGGACGTTTTATTACCATAAATGGGAGAATTAGGGGTAAGTCCTACAAGGGTAGCCAATTGGGCTCCGGCCGAAGTTCCCAAAATTGCAATCTTGGCAGGATCCAAATGATATTTTTTTGCGTTGGCACGCATCCATGCAATGGCCGTTTTTAGATCCAAAACACTGGCCGGATAGGGAACTTCCGTACTCAAGGTATAGGATACCGTTATGGCAACATAGCCGTTTAGCGCCAAATGTTGTGCCAATACCCCCAAGTTTTCCTTGCTTCCCGTTATCCACCCCCCTCCATGAATCAAAAGAACGGCCGGAAAGACTTTGCCCTTCCCTGATTTGGGAAAATACATATCGGCCCTTAGTTTTTTAGTCCCATCCCCCTTATAAACTACATTCCTTTTTGATTTAATTTTATTGGACCGTAAAGATTTTATCGGTTTAACAAAAGGGTATTCGGCTTTCAGTTTTTTATAGGTGGAAGCAATGGTATAGGGTTCAACCTTATGAGGTTTTTGTTGGGCCCAGAGCGAAGAACCAAAAAATATAAGGGACACAAAAAAGGGCCAAAATCTTATTCCAATCAAAATTCTGTCTACTTTAAAATTCATGGCAATTGTTGATTCAGGCAGCTTATAAGCACAAATTAAAATGGTATTATCCCAATTCAACTATATCCATATTTAAAAATAAGGAACAATACCCAAAAACATGGGCCGAATAATGGGTATGGCCCCACTTTCTTTGATTTCTGCAACCATTGTTCCAAGATACCAACCGTAACTATGAACAACTACATGCCTATCCGAAAGTGAGCGGTCTATTTCCTCCCCAATTCCCCTTATGCCAACCCTGATCCCAGGGTCATAATTTGATGGGCCATCGTGGTTATAACCAAATTGTATTAAAACATTTTGGTCCTTTTTTATTTGACACATACGGGGGTTCCTAAGAACTTTATCCTCAGAAGTCCCCCCGTTATTTCCTTATCAGTTTATTTATTCAATTCTAAACTGGCCAATATAAACGGACCGGTTCCCTTTGGGTCGTTGGAGCGAATAATTTCATTTACATAATATTCATAGGATCCATCCCTGTATGGGTCGCCTCCCAAACCGGCCACTCCACATACTTTATTGAGGTTTACAACACCGTTATCCTCAATAGATATTAAATTCTCCAATATTCCCGAGTATGCCTTTTCCGCAATACCCAAGTACTTTTCCGGCAAATATCCCTTATGGGCACCCTTGGCAAAGGTATAGGTGAACATTGAGCTACCGGAAGCCTCCAAGTAATTGCCCTCCCGATCGCCCTGATCCAATACTTGATACCACAATCCTGAGGTATCCTGATACTTTGTTACGGCTTCGGCAAATTGATTTAGGTAGGTAATAATTCTTTCACGTCCTGGGTGATCCTCTGGTAAGAAGTCCAAAACATCTACCAGTGCCATGCCATACCAACCCATGGCCCTGGACCAAAAATGAGGTGAGGTTCCAGTTTTCTTATCTGCCCATTTTTGTTCCCTACTTTCATCCCATCCATGGTACAGAAGACCCGTTTTTTCATCATGGCAATGCTTTTGGATCAAATCGAACTGTAGTAAAATGTCATCATAGATTTTTTTTGCCTCCTCCCCATCTTTTTCGAATAATTTAGTGTAGTGGGCATGAAAAGGTTCTGCCATATACAAGCCGTCCAACCACATTTGATAAGGATAACGCTTCTTGTGCCAAAAACCTCCATCCGATGTTCTGGGCTGGGAATCCATTTGGCTACTTAAAATCTGCATGGCCTTTAAAAACCTTTCTTCCTTGGTTTTATCATATAGGTACAATAAAACATCCCCAGACTTTATCATATCTAGATTCTGGTCTTCCAAAGAATACGTTTTTATGGTTCCGGTACTGTCAATTAGATCATTGGCGTAAGCATAGATATAATCGTAATATTCTTGCTTCTTGGTTTCCCCATACACTTTTATGGCGGCAGATAGCACCAGTCCATTAGTATAGCTCCATCTTGGCTTATCTACAAAATCCAGTTTGGTTGGATCCGGAAAACGCTCAATTTCTGACATCAGCATTCTTTCGGACCACTTAAGGTTTTCAGGAACAATTATCGAGGCAGTAGTGTCCTCTGTTACTTGTTTGGATTCCCCTTTGGTCTCCTTACACGAAGTAACAGATAAACCAATAGTCAATACACAAATAGAAATGTAAGTTCTTAAATTTTTCATGCTTTATAAGTTTAGTGAATTAGTAGTGTTTAGCCTTTCCAATTTTTTGTCCAAATCCAAAATAAAAGATGCCTCATTTTTAATGCCATTGGGTTCTTGTTCCCATGCCCCAAGCAAATAGTAGGCGATTTTATCTGTGGTTGGTTTAAATACAACAAGATGATCATTGATTCCCTCTTTCTGTTCGGCAACTTGATCGATCCTATAAAAAATAGCCATCCCCAATTTATCGGTGTCATTCACTAATGTCTGGGCACCATATGTTGCTATATACCCCCACTTTATCCCTTCTTTTTTCTTTAGGGCAATATCCTGGAATTTCACTATCCCAGTACAAATACCTGAAATGGCTTTGGACGGGGTCAATGTTGCAAGTGTGTACCTGTCTTCCTTAAAAATGGACAATGTGGCATCCAAATCAATACTTTCATTACCCGTTTCCCAACCCTTGTAGTCAATATACACCGTAGAGTTACTCTCCGTATTTTCAATTTGTACAAAAGTATTGTCCACATTTCTAAAATGGGCCACCGTGTCATTTACCAATCTACCATAACCGCCTATACCCATGGATTTTCCGGCCTTCAAAATATCCTGTCCCCAATCTGCGGGCTCGTGATAGGAATCGAAACCATCTTGCCCTACATAGGGCAAGACCAAAGAATCTACCTTCTTGCCATAAATGTCTATGGCGTTCCTCCAGTCCAAATATAGCCTATAACCAATTTGATTGTTTTCCCATCCCGGGCCCTCGTAACGAATAAAAAAAGAATGGTCCGTGTGATTTTTAGGAACCTCCAATTCTTGAACATTTCTAAAACCATCTCCACCCACATACTTTCTGCCCATCCATTCCCCACCCTCCTTTATGGATATTTCGGCGTAGGTTTTAAGCGGTGTATCGGCTACGACATTACTAGCATGGGTCATGGCTTCATTTTTGGCGGATTTATCCTTACAGGCCAATAAACCTAAAAGGGCAAAACTTAGTACAGCTATTTTTTTCATAATTTATTCGTTGTGGTTATTTATAGATTAATACGCTACTCCATTTATGGTAGTATTCTTGAATATAATAGGTTGCGAATTTTCAACAGATAATGGAGTTTTAGCTCCCTTTATGTTCACATTGGTCAAGGTTACGTTTTCAACTGGGCTTTCGGCCCTTCCTTTTATCAATATTCCATATTCCCCACCGTTTTCCACCTCAACATCCTCTAAATGTATATTCTTGATGGTAGGAATAAAACTCCCTTCTTGATTGTCATAAATTGCATAGTAGGTATTAATTTTTAATACCGCCTCTTTTACCTGCCCTACTTGGATATTTTTAACAAACACATTTTCAACAAAACCTCCCCTTAGCGTATTGGTTTTTATGCGAATAGCCCTATCAAGGTTTGGGCTATCCATATTGCAGTTTCTCACGTACACATTCCTTACCCCTGCGGAAATTTCGCTGCCCATGACCACACCCCCATGACCATCTTTCATTACACAGTTTTCTATAACAATATTCTCGCTTGGAATATTTACCCTTCTTCCTTCATCGTTTCTACCGGATTTGATTGCAATACAATCATCCCCTGTATCGAAAACACAATTGGTAATGTGCACATTTTTGGAATACTCAGGGTCACATCCATCATTGTTTGGGCCATGGCTTTTCACCGTTACACCATCAACCGTAACATTGTTGCATTTTATGGGATGCAAAACCCAAAATGGGGCATTGGTGAAGGTTACGCCTTTAACTAGGATGTCTTCACACTCAAAAGGTTGAAAGAAGCTAGGGCGTAATTGGTAACCTTCCCCAAACAAGCGTTCTGAAACCGGCGTTGCTTCTTCATTCATTTTACGCAGTCTTGGCAAGTTATGCCCATCCTTTTGTTGCGGTTCCCCATCCATATGCCCATATCTTTCCGCTCCACACCATGGCCACCAATTAGTATTGCTTGCCTGTCCATTAAAAACTCCCTTCCCGGTTACAGCGATATTCTTTTGTTTATAGGCGTAAATCAACGGTGAATAATTCATGATCTCCACCCCTTCGTAAGAGGTATGTACAACGGGTAAATACGCTTTGGAATCCTTACTAAACAAAACTACGGCACCTTCCTCCAAGTGCAGGTTCACATTACTTTTCAAGTGAATTGGCCCGGTTAAAAAACTTCCTTCCGGTACAATCACCTTACCTCCGCCTTCTTTATTACAACTCTCAATGGCCAATTTAAAGGCCTGGGTATTATCTGTACCGCCATCTGCTACGGCACCAAAATCGACAATATTAAAATCCCTATCCGGAAATTGAGGCACTACTATATCCTTAATTATCCTATCGGCAGCGGCAAATGCATCCACAACCTCCTTTTGCTCTTTTGGTGCCTCCTTACAGGCAGTGGCAACAGAACCTAAAAACAGAATAATGAGTGATGTATTTAGAAAAAAGCGAAGGCTGACATTCATAACATTAAGATTTATGCAATCGATTGTACTAATATAATAAAGTTCTGGCTTTCAACATAATTTATATATCAAATTTAACTTGTCCTACAGTTTAGAAATTGGGCCCATTGAAATCCCATGTCTTAAATACACCTTGTACCGAGCGCAGTTTATCCATAGGGAAGACTAGGAGAATATTCTATCTACCGTATAATTTGTTTAAGGACAGGTTCCCAATTATTTAAGGTATTTTTCTACAAATCCTTCCTTAAAGGCACGACCGATAGGGACATGGATTTCTTTGTCGAAAAGAATGCGCTTGCCCGATACCTTCACAATTTGTAGGGTATTTACAATATAGGATTTGTGTACCTGTGCAAATTGGTCCAAGGGTAGGGTCTGCAACCAATACCTTAAGGAGTGTGAGGTGAGATGTTTTTTATCAGCCGTGTAAATTTCGGTATAGTCTGCCTCTGATTGGATATAAAAGATATCTGCAAGGGCAATTTTAAGATGTTCGTAGCCCGACTTTATAAAAATCACCTCTGGAACTGTCTTTCTTTCCAGCCCCTTTTCTATGGAAGGCCTTTGGAAGTTAGGAACCGGGATTTTGGAAACGGCCATTACAAATCTTTCAAACGAAAATGGCTTTAATAAATAATCCAGCACATGATATTCATAACTTTCCAATGCGTATTCCGAAAAGGCAGTTGTTAAAATAACATGGGGTTTCCTGTTCAGGGCCCTAAGAAAGTCCATCCCAGAAATCTTGGGTAAATGGATATCCAAAAATATAAGATCTACCTCTTCGGCCTTTAAGTAATCCATGGCTTTGAGGGCATCCGCAAAAGTAGCCATGAGCTCCAAACTCTTCATTTCACCTATGTACTTTTGAAGTACACGCTGTGCTGGCGGTTGGTCCTCTATAATGATACAACGAATCATGTGTTGTCCTTTTTAAGGTCAATGCCCAACTTAACCGAATAGGTGGTATCTGTTTCATCAATTGATAAACTATGGGCAGCGGGATAAATAAGCCGAAGGCGCTTTTTCACGTTTTGTAGACCAATACCATGGGAGAGGTCATCCGTATTGGTTTCGCGCCTAAAAGAATTGGTGCATTCAAAATGTAAAAGGCCATTTTCAGATACTTTGATATCCACACTAATAAAAATATCCTCAGATTGGCTAGCGGTACTATGCTTAAAGGCATTTTCCACGAATACGGTCAATATTAGTGGTGCAATATGGTATCCTGACCCTGTAATATCTGTATTAAAATCAACAACACCCCGATTTTCTATTTGCAGTTCACTTAATTGGGTATAGTTTCTCAAATGTTCTATTTCTTTGGATAGGAGTACATACCTTTCCTTGCAATCGTATAACATATAACGCAATACCGAGGATAGTTCCAAAATAATGGTAGGTGTCTTTGGGGAGTTGTCAATGGCATAGGAATAAAGATTGTTAAGGTTGTTAAACAAGAAATGGGGATTGATCTGCGATTTTAAAAATTGAAGTTCATTTTCCTGCGCCGACATTTTTAACTTTTCCACTTCACTTTGGGAACTTATCGCATCCCAAGCAAATTTAAACCCCGACAAAATTGCAATTACCGGCAACACATCAAAGATGGCATAATAAATCCCAGGTACAATTATTGCTTTTTTGGTTCCTGGATAAAAAACCAGTTCCAAAAGTTCCTCGGCCCAAATAAGTCCAAACAATACCAAAACCACCAATCCTAAAAACTGCCAATATTTTTTTCGGTATAAAAATCTAGGCATTAGAAAGTAGGTAATAAAAGCGGCAAAAATAGTATAGGCCAAAAAGAAAACCAGTTGGGCAAATGTAATCCCCGGATTGTTCTTGTCAAAAGAATAGAAAAGCAATACCAAGATATGGAGTACGACTTGAAAGAACAATTCCTTTCTGGATATCCTAGCTTTTTTCATACTTCAAATCTAAGCTATTGCCCCCGTTTCAAAAAATAGTGCTACGCCAACGGCAAAATTAAACCCCTAAACAGCGCATGCCCTTCATGAAAACTACTAACTGCTGTTTAATGGAATACTTTTGTCGTTCACAGAAAATACCCCACCCTTCTCAATAAAAAAATGAATCTTTGCAATTGTTACAATCCATTTTTAATCTATTAAAGCAAGTCATGAAAAAAATATTGGTGCAAATGTTAATTGCTGGTTCTTTAATGCTCTGTTGTCCTGTTGCCTTGGCGCAACAAGGCACGGTAACCATTAAGGGAACTGTAGTGGAGGAATCCAATGGACAGCCCATTGCCTATGCCACGGTTATGGTCGGCGATAACGAAACCAAAAAGCCCATAAATGGTACTACCACTAAGGATGATGGCAGTTTTAGCTTGGAAACGGATGCTTCCGAATACTATATAGAAGTAAGTTTTTTAGGATTCAGGACCAAAACATTTGGACCACCACCAACCCAGGGGAAAACGATAGATTTAGGGAATGTGGCCCTTTCGGAGGACGCAGAACAATTACAGGAAGTAGTGGTACAGGGCGAAGTTTCACGTACCGAATTTAAATTGGACAAACGTGTATTCAACGTCGGCAAAGATCTTAGTACTACCGGTGCAAGTGCCTTGGAAGTTTTAAACAATGTACCTTCCGTTAATGTCAACATAGAGGGGCGTATTAGTCTTAGAGGGAGTCAGGGAGTGCAGATTCTCATTAATGGCAAGCCGTCCATCATTGCAAGTGATGAAGGCAATGCCTTGGGAACCATTACGGCAGACATGATTGAGAAGGTGGAGGTAATGACCAATCCCTCCGCCAAATATGAGGCCGAAGGAACATCTGGAATTATCAATATTGTTCTAAAAAAGGAAGAACGAAAAGGCCTTAATGGTTCCATTTCAGTGAATACCGGAGCCCCGGATAGCCATAGTGTGGGCGTAAGCTTAAATAGGCGTACAGAGAATTTCAACCTGTTCACCCAACTAGGGGTAGGTCTTCGGGATATGCCCAACGATCTTGAAACCCGTAACGTAGATTTGGAAAACAACACCACTATTCTTAGTAATGGTACCGAATACCGCAATGAAACCTATTACAATTTTGTCCTGGGAACAGACTATCATATCAACGATAATAACGTATTGACTCTCTCAGGCAACTTTGCCATGGAAATAGAGGAACAACCCTCCAACACCAGTTTCGTAGCTCTGGACTCCAACAATGCCGTCAGCTCGGAATGGGAACGCACCGAAGTTACTGATGCAAAAAATCCCAAATTCCAGTACGAACTACAGTATAAAAAAGACTTTGAAAACCATGAGGACCATACCCTGCTCTTTAGTGGTTTGGGAAATTTCTTTGGGAAGGACCAATCCTCCGAATTCTTAAATACCACTATTACTGGGGATGACAATGATAGTAGACAACAGACTAGAACCGATTTTAAAGAAGCTATATTTACTTTTAAACTGGATTATACCAATCCAATTACAGAGGAATGGACTATAGAGACAGGGGCCCAATATGTCCTGAACGACGTTAGCAATGATTACGAGGTAAATAATTTCGCGGACGGCGCCTTTGTAAACGACCCTGGTTTGACCAATGTTTTTGAATTTGACCAAAAAGTTCTTGGCCTATACGGCACTGGTTCCTACGAAGGGAAAAAATGGGGCATAAAAGGAGGTCTGCGCTTGGAACAGACCGATCAGAATACATTTCTTGTCACTACAAGCTCGGCCAACGGTCAAAATTATGGCAACTTTTTCCCCAGCCTTCATAGCTCCTATAAATTTAGCGACAAGATATCCCTCCAAGCAGGCTACTCCAAACGGATTTACAGGCCCAGAATGTGGGATTTGAATCCTTTTTTCAATATCAGAAACAATTATAGTGTACGCCAAGGTAACCCTGAATTACAGCCAGAATTTACCGATTCCTATGAGATTACCAGTATATATATTTTAGGCGTTGCCAGTATTAATTTTGGGGTTTATCATCGATATACCACAGACGTTATAGAACGTATTACTACCTTCGAAAACAATGTAAGCACCTATAGACCCGAAAATATTGGAGTAAACAAAGCCACCGGTATAGAGTTCAACGCCAAATACAGTCCGGCCAAATGGCTTACCTTGAACGGGGACTTTAATTACAATCAATTTAAAAGGAATGGCATCTTCGAGACCACTGTTTTCGATTTTAGTAATGATCAATGGACTTCCAAATTAATGACAAAGGTTAAACTTCCATCCGATTTCGATGTGGAAATGACCGGCAACTATCAGTCCAGTTACCAAACTGTACAAAGTGATGTTAGCGATAATCTCTTTATGGATTTAGGGTTACGAAAAAACATTATGAAAGGCAAGGCCGTCCTCAATTTAAGCGTCAGGGACCTGTTTGCCTCCAGAGTGGACGAGAGCCAAATTGCCCAGGCCAATTACGAGGTTTACAATCGCCGTCAAAGAGGCACATTTGTAGCCCTAGGCTTTAGCTATGGCTTTGGAAAGGGAGAGGCCATGCAATATTCCGGGCAGCGTAGAAGGTAAACTAAGCCCTCTTACGGGCTAACAAAAAAATCCAACCTAGTTGAATAGGTTGGATTTTTTTGTTTTGAACGTCAGGAACTAATTTGGAATAATGCCACAGTTGCCAATGAGCACCAACCAATTTTTTATTGGGAGCCCTATCCCTATTACTCCATTTCGAAACGCTCTAGGTAGACGACTCCTTTTTTGCCCTTAAGGGAAATACCCCATCCCGGAATTTCCATGGCTTGGTTCCCATCCTCCAAATGTGGACGATAAAGGCCTGGAGCTATTGGAATTTTCTTTAGATTTTCTTCCCTTGGGGAAAAATTTAATCCGTCCTTGGCCCAATGTATGGTTTTACTAATTGATGCCAGGGATGCAATTCCCCCATTATGGTTCCAGATCAATACTTCATGTCCCTTATCAATTAAGGGGTTTAGGTGCTTTTTAAAAGGTCCCTCGGGTTGGTCGGCTATGGCGACTCCCATTTTTGTGAGTCCAGGCCCCTTTTTTCCATGAACAATGGATCGACCCTTGTAATACAACCAAATCTTACTATCCTTTACCAATAAAGCGGCATCATCAATGCGGTAGCTATCAAAATCCTCGGGCACCTCACTAATTTCCAATATAGGGTTATTCTGGACCCTTACAAAGGGGCCTTCCGGACTATCGGCAACTGCCAACCCTATAGCCGTAATATCGGTTTCCGAATTGTTCTCGAATTCTTTTTTGGCATTGCCGGGAGTGGGCTTAACCCCTGTATAATACAAATAGTATTTCCCTTTATATGCCAAAATATTAGGAGTAAATACAGAGTGACTGTCAAATTCACCCTGCTGACCAACATCCAAGGCCATGCCCTGCTCCTCCCAGGTATGTCCATCATCTTTTGAGGTAGCATACCATATGGTTGCCCAATACCCTGCCGTTGTTGGACTATCCATTCGAGAATACCACACATAATAAGTGTCGCCCACCTTGATGATGTCGCTATTGTCCCGTCTGTTGTAAAGACTATCCATACCAATGCCCGGAATCTCCTGATAGGTAAATGTGGTAGTCGCCCCTTGCGATTGACTTACAACTTCTTCTACTTCTTTTGGTTTCTCCTCGTTTTTGGGCTTACAACTAGCCAAAAAAAGTATTACCATTGCCGTACAAATATAGAATACGGACAGATTGCCTTTAATTGATATTTGCATAACTTTTTTTTGTTTTTAATTTTTCCTTAAAATGGTAGTACCGACGCTGCTGGAAGCGGTACTTTAATGCTCAAGGCCAAATTCATTCAATTGTTCTTTTTCCTTCAGGTCGACCGCATGGTACATGGAGGCAAAAGCAGCGGAAATCCATATAATGGAGAAAACAATACCAACAATAAAACAAATGAGTCCCCCAATTACTATAGGAATTACAAGCAATCCCATTCCAAAAATCTGCCAACCGTGCCCTCTGGTCATTTCCCAGCTTTTTTCAACAGCCGCAACGGGCTCCATATTTTTATCCATGACCAGATAGGAAACGAATACCAACCTACAGGCCAAAATAATTCCTGGTACAATTAACAAAACAAACCCTAATCCTACAATGGCAAAGGTGAGCAAATTAGCAAGGATGATATTGGTATAATTCTTTTTAAAGCCGTTGAACATTTCACTGATTTCGAATTTTTCATTACGAATGGCACGGAGGTACATTAAATCGCCACCATACTTCACCACGGAAAAGAAAAGCAACCAATAGGCTGCGGCCAAAATCTGTAAAACTATCATCACGGGGGAATTATCGGCATCGGAATCCCGAACAATGGAAGCAGGAGATTCGGCAATACCCACAATGACCATCACTAAAAACAAATATAAAAAGTGTTTCCACATTTGCTGCCAACCATAACCGTAACTTCCAGATATAGTTGCTTCAGGTTTTTTCCCTTCTTTTATGACTTCCATGAGCTTCAATTTTAAATTCATATAAATTTAAGGGTGTCTTATTAAAAAGCGTTCCAACTTTAGTAGTGAATTTAAAATCACTACTAAGGTAGGGGTAGGTATTTGCTGCATTTTCATACTTTTAACCTATAACAATCCAGCACTTGCTAAGTTTAACCTTCATAGTGATATTTATTTTTTGTGCCGCCATAACATCGGCAAGTATATTAGTGGCCCACCAATTCATCACTACCTACAATACCGAGTTTCACCGCAACTATTTTTATTTTTTGGTCACCTCTTTTTCATTTGCCTTTTATGGCATATGGGCACCGATCATTATGCGGGTTATACTCACTTCAATTGAGGTTGATGATGATACCGTGGAAACGGTAACCAATTTTTTACCTGTACTTGGCGTGCCCTTTTTGCTTATTTCCTGGTTCATGTTGGTTAAAATGGGATATACGCTGGTCGCCGTAAAGTTGGATAACAGGGCATTTCGTATTTATCTAGTTTATTTGGCAATTGTAATTATCATGGTTTCCGGAATTTTCTTTTTTAAGGACAACCTTCCAGCAATCATTGAAGCACATGTTATTTATACTGAAATGGCCATATTTGCTGTTTTGGAACTTGGTTATATGCTCCTATTTTCTGGGATTGTATGGCACTATTTAAAAAGGCAGAAACGAACACATAAAAAAATAGTGGCCCGCTTTGTACTTTTAATGCTTTTGGCCCTTGTATTAAGACTGGGGGCACTGCCCTTTGCCTTTTCAAGCCCATGGATTGTTGGCCTGGTGATATTGGTGTATTTTATTTCAAATTTTGCCCCCTTATTTTATCTGAAACGAAATGCCCATTTGTTATTTGTCCCTTTCCATACCGAAAACCCCAATCAAGATAAAAAGGAATTAATTTATAGTATGTATGAAATCTCGAATCGTGAAAAGGAGGTTATTGAACAAATCTGCCTGGGTAAGACCAACCAACAAATAGCAGATGAATTGTTTATTAGTCTACAGACGGTTAAGGACCATACGCATAGGATATACACCAAAATCGGTATAAAAAGCCGAATGAAATTAGTACAAATGGTGAATGGACAGTAGTGGAATGCATACAAGCTATTCTTGCGAAAAATTCGGTAATCAAAAGACTTATCATTCGAACATGGGTTCTAACCAGTAAAATTCAAATCCCTGGAAGTTGGGCCTAATCCAATGTAATGCCTAAATAATAGTATCATTTTGATTAAGACCAAATCCTTAGCACAGACAGTACTTTGGAGTGCAAGGAAATCAAAAATTAGAGGTAGGGACAGGAAAGGTTTGATGAGAATTTTGCCCAGTTAAAAAACAAAATATTTTCCTATCACAAACTCATTACTCAATGTAGGTGTTAATAGAACATTGCAATTGGCAATCAGTCGCCAACATTTTCCTAAACCCAATGGCTATTTCGTGATTATCAAAAATAAGCGCCTCTGTAATACTATCACTCAATATGAGTTGTTTTAGTAGATACTCAACCACATATTTATTATCCGCTGTATATAGTACAAATTTGCTAGATTCCAATTGGTTATGGTTATTTATTAAGTGGTTTTCAAATTTATTAAAACCAATTTATAATCACATCAAATTATCGCCTAAAAATGTAAATAACTTACAAAAAGGAATAAAGTAGGGTATGGCTACTTCAGAAATCCAGATTGAACGATTATTTGCTGACTTTAATCATGAATTTGGGATAGACTAAAATCTAAAAACGAAAAAACCCAGTAAAACTAGTGTTCTATCGGGCTTATCTGCTCCCCCTCTTGGGCTCCCTTCGACTCCGCTCAGGGTAAACTTCTCGCTCCAAACGGGTAATAAATAAAAGAGCCACACTTTCGTGCAGCTCTTTTATTTTTTGCTCCCCCTCTTGGGCTCGAACCAAGGACCCTCTGATTA